>Ga0056132_1000446_pt1 | contig 10406 bp, 8 predicted proteins | sample WorMetLIZISLAND2_3_FD_71119 | JGI IMG/M metagenome (GOLD analysis project Ga0056132, IMG submission 71119) | Marine gutless worms symbiont microbial communities from Max Planck institute for Marine Microbiology, Germany - Olavius clavatus LIZARD... ...
TGCTACTCAAGTCCTTGTCCTTGTCCTGGTCCTTGAGGTAAAGTCCTGGTCCTGGTCCTTGTCCTTGTGACTCAAGTCCTTGTTAACATCACTGACCCAGGCTAACCTGGATTAACTCCAGAAAAGTAGTCCAATGAAACAGTACTAAAAATAGGGGGTTTGACAATGATGGCCAATGACAGCCACAACAGTGACAGCCACAACAGTGACAGCCGCAAAAAATGATGGCCACAGCAATGTGTGCTACAAACCACAATGGTGGCCACTAACAATGACTGCCACAATGTTTAACGAAATGTCTGTCTTGTGACCATCATTACTATCCATACATATGAAAGGTAGACTGAAGAGTTTTGAAAAATATGTTGCACCCTACATCTACAACAGTACCATTGACACTGACATATACAAGGCCACTCTGAACATTTTACACACTTTTGACAGTCTAGATGGATGGTCCAACAACACACGGAACAATGTACTGGGCACATTACCACCAGACATTTGTGCAAGTGAAACAGAATTACCTAGACCAGTTAGAACCACACTTGCCCAGTTGCATTCCAGATATTGCCGACAACTGAACACTCTTTCCCACACATCCTGGAAAGTTCTGGATATTTTTTCCTTGTCCATCTCAAACGGAATTACCCAGACAGGTGATAACCACAATTGCCCAGTTGCGTACCAGATATAATAAGGCTCGCATATTTCTAGACGTGTCGGACCTATGCCCGTGGTGTGGAATGGCATCACACATCATGGCACGCCTGTTTGATTGTCCCCAGCGTGATGCGAGATGATATGATGGGCAATGCAACAACAACAATAGAGGCATCATTGCCCTAGTTTGTGGTCGATTGTCCTTGTCTGTGGCCCTCATTATTGTAGTAATGCTAGTAGCAGCAGTATTAGTAGGAATGTCTGCGGCAGCTCAGCAGAAGCATGTCTTGTTTGTAGAATGTATGGATACACTGCTGTATCAGTGCTTCATGTGTGCTCTCAAAACGACTGCCAAAAAAGCCGAACTGCCACTGTTGACAAGCACTTTCTTCCGCAATCACATGGTGCCATACTGGTAGGTGGTTATTATGTGTGTAGAGTGCATTTGTTATTTTGTGTGTTGTGGTTGATGCTTTGTTAAACCACTGCTTTAAGCTTTCACACTGCCTCATTCATAAAAGTCGCACTCCATAGTTCATTATACATCTTTGTGGCACTTTGCCTCACTTGTGACTAGCCTGGAAAGTAGGTTTATGTACTGTAACGATTAACGAGTTATACCATAAACTTACTTGAGGTATTCAGTTTATTCAATTATGTGCAGTCTCAGTTTAATTTCCAAGGAGATCAGTAATTGTTGTTGCCATGAGGACTCAGATGTGCCATGGCCCATAGGATGGCTTGAAAGGAATCGGTGGCTAAGTAACTACTCTTTCCGAAGCCATTCTTGTGAAACAATGACACCTTTTTTGCATATTTGCATGTCATATTCTATTATTTCAGCACTTGAGATTGTCCACAAGGAGAACACTTCCCAGGTGTGTATTGTTGTTGAATGTACTCAGTTCTGAAAGACACATTTTTGAGTAGGCCTACAAGTAACTTTGATATATGATTGTGAAATTTCCAGTCCGACTGGCTTAAATCTCGATGTGAAGAAATCATCGTACAAGAAATTGTCAAAGTTCCTTGCAGCAATGCAGCAGAGAGGCTTCATGCAAGTGAAGGAGTTGTCAAAAGGCGTGGAGAGCATCGTCAGCATTGATCGAGATCATTCAGAGTAAGCATGGCAGCTGTTTTTTGTGTCTATTAGACTTTCTGTCCATTACAAAGCAATGGAGCTCATTGATGAGGATACCACAAAATACAGGCAAAAGACAGCCGTTACTTGCTAATGTTACTATTGGCCGCTAGTAGGAATATACATATCGGCTACTAAACACACATATCACCTTAATCCACACACACATACACTATACTTTCGATTATATTCCACCCACTTATATAAATCACCATGATTACATCCGAAGGGATTTTGAAGCAGAGTTTTTATGGGCCAGTTTCAACAGTGTGTTGTGTGCAAACCTACTGTCCTTAATTGCAAAGTATTCACATTATATCTACGTGCATTACTTTTGCTTTAGGCTTCGGTCTTTCCAGATGCCTGACTGGTCAGTTGTACCTGCTGTTGTTGACTCAGTATCTGTGACTGCTGATGCTGGCTTCAGTTACACCCCGCCGACCATTGTAGAAATGTATCAAGTGACATCTGCAGTTCTACCACTGATCAGTGGCAAACGGTAGTGTCTTTGTTGTATGATTTTTTTTGGCAGATTGCTAATGCAAAGAAAAAATTTCAATGATAAAGTGTTCATTTAATGTCTGAAATATTGACATACTGCTCAGTTACAAAAGAAAAAGTGCATTATAGAGGAAGAATTTATGGCCTGCTGAAGTAGGAATACTAAATTTTGTTTTACTGATAATATAATCATATTTGAAAATTATCTGTGAAAGCTAAAAGCTTGGCCTAGTCACTGCCACTGTGCACTTTGTATTTGCTTGTGACATACGGCACTACATCAGTGCGATTTCATTCATTGCTTGGTTGAGTTGTTTTTGTGTCACTCTGCCAGAATGATTGAAGATGCACAAGATATTGGGCACTTTACATGATTAAAAGAACATAAAATTAATACAGGTGATAAAATAATGAAGTTGTATTTTTGTGTTACATTTTGTGTGTGGTTCATTAGAAAGGGTGACACTGTAACGGCACAAGATGTTCGGCAGTATGTAACCGAGTACGTTCGAAGTAACGAGCTTCAAGACACCAATAACAAGAGGTTTAGTTGGCACTTGGCTTCACTGCATAACTTTTGTGGTCTTAAACAATTATTTAATGCATTATATGCATGCTGTACTTCAGTTTACTTTTAGTATTTAACATGTCAGCCATCTCATTGCCAGCTCAAAACTTGGCTTTTCAAGAAGTCTTTTCCGGACATTATCATCTGATGTGGATTGCATCTTGACTTTTAGCTTAGTCATTTCTGTTCTAACTTTAAGACGGTTCTACTGTTTATTTAAGGTCAACAAAAATATGATGTTGCTATAAGTGTGATGTAAAATTCTTGTGCATCATTCTGTTTTCTTTTTCAAGTACAATGTACAAGATAACCTACGTTTTAGCAACATTTGTTGTGCATTATGCTGAACAAGATGTCTGATAATCACTTTATGGTTTCTCCAGTCTTTGAAAATTGTAACTGTTAGTGAAATGATGATGTAAATTATCACTGGATGCAGTTCGGTTTTGATGTTTCCTTCAGATCTAAATATGACTGCTGTACTTCATCAGCTGTTCAAAGGCATGATGTAATCTGGGTTTTTACATTAAATGGTATGGTTTGTCTTGGTTGGTTTTGTGACAGTGTGGTGAAGCTGGATGCATTGCTGCATGATGTGCTGGTGGCAAAAGGTGACTATATTGAGACACTGAGATGGGATGATCTCATTAGTCGATGTCTGAATAAAATGACACCTGTACATTGCGTAACATTTGATGGTGCTGAAACTCAGGTTCACCGTGGTCGACTTGAACTGATTGAGCTTGATGTCGTTCAGCGTGCATCCAACAAAAAGGTCATAACAACATATTACCAAAATTTCTTCTAATTATGTAATCAAGAATAAAAGTCATTTCAGATTGTTTTGTTGCTTTTGCTAGCACAGTGACGTAATTAGCCAGTGGCAGATTGCTGCTTGATCTAGCAGCTGAAGTGTGGTTCAGATGAAACGAATGACTAGCATTAACACGAGACATGCAGCTAAAATGGAAAATAAGCATGGAAGACATCTACGGGTGCACAAAGTCCCGTCCACACTGGCATTGAAGTCGACAAACTGTCAAAGTCGACATTTTGTGGACTTTGACACCGCGTTGGCATCAAAGTTGAATTCGACTTTTTGTCGAAAGTTCATGAATATTGGTGAGGCTATATTAAGGCACAGGCTGCTTTGGTGAATGTTACAAATCGAAGAATACCACAGAAACGTAGATGAATGTGCTAGTTGGAAGTGTTAAATTTGTTGAACTCTTTCGCAATTATGAATGTTTGTGGAGAATTAATAATCCGCAATACAGTGATCGCAATAAACGCCTGGATGCCATGTTGGCTATCGCTAGCGAATTGATTATTCATTTTGTTGAAGTCGACTTTGTGGACGGGACTTAAGATGATAGGTTTGAAACAAGGTGAGAGGTTATAGATGACCTTTTGTTATCACGGATGAAAATGCCATAAACAGGGTGGGCACAACATACTCTGCCGGGGTGGAGAGCTTCGTAGTTATACCACTATAATAGTAGTATATAGTACAGTGTTAATTTGTTTCTCACAGTGTATCTCATGAATGTGCTGTTAAGGTTTAGTCCAGTACTATGCTGACAACTGCAAATGTTGTGCTGTGTGCTAAACATAGTTAGCAAAAGTCAGTTATCTTCAGTACCAATGTAGTTTTAGAAATAGATTTGACAGATTTTATTTTCCTTGAAGCAGCATTTTTAACTGAAGAAGACTTAATAAGAAGTGGTGACTGGTGATCAAATTTAGAAGTAGTCAAAGAATTTATTACAGTTAAGAAGTGAGTTTTGCACAGGGTACACATACAGATAGATGTTCACAGCCTGCACTAATAAACTTGCACTATGTACAAACTGTTATGTTGTGTTATGTCTGGTCTGGCATGGTGTCACAGGCAGTGTAGCGCATACTGCATAAAACTACCGTGGTAATTCCAGAATGTACATGTTTTGTATGAAAAGCACAACTTCAACCAAAACATAGTTTGTACTACACATCAGTTTGTGGCAGAAATTCCACGTCTTATCTGTGTTGTTCACACTGTGCACAGGCAACGATTGTCTATAATCTATCCACATATGGCATAGATCCGGAGTATTTCGCTTCAGCAGTTCAGAAAGGTGTTGCATGCAGCGTTACTGTTGGGCCGAGGCCAGCAAAACCTAAAGAAATACAAGTGATGATCCAAGGAAACCAGATTAATTACATTGCACAACTACTTCGAGGTAATTAGTCTATTGTATATACAATGAAATATCATCAGCCGAAAGAATTTAGTTCATGATTATGGCTAATATTCGGCTAAGCCGAATTATGTCACGGAAACAAAATACAACTAAAAAACAAACACAGGAGAAGAATGCAACTATTGCAATTTGCATAGTCCGGTCTAGTGGAGTAGACTAGTAAACACAGAAAAACTGCAACAACAGCCAAATAACCAAGTCTGTTCGTCAACTTGAAACATCGTTCAGTGTTCATAATAAGTACTTGCAGTGAGAATAGAAACTGACGACTGCATAAGAAATTAAATAAGTAAATAATAAACCGCTAAGCCGAAATATTTTTTCTACGACCTAGCAGCTAAACCAAAAAATTTACGGCTAATATTTGGATGATGTGAAAAAAATTCAGCATGGCGGCTAAAGTCGGCAGCTGAGGGTTCTGTCATCAGCCATTAATGTATCTGTGTTCAAAATATTCTTTTTAGTGCTAGAATGGTACTGTTAAATTGCTAGATTGTTGGCAGATTTTGCTCAGTTAATTAGTTAATTGCTGCTTTGTTTGTTCAGATAAATACAAGTTGCCTCAAAAGTACATCCGTGGACTAGACAAAGCACCAAAATTGCCGAAGAAAAAGACATGATTGTTATTCAACATCTCTATAAACTTGTTTGCTGTGATGCTTATTATGTGCAGTGAGATTTGTGATTTTGTGTAATATTGTTTTAAACTGTGTTATAGTGCCTGTTCTATTTTGTCAAAGTTTACTGTGTACACATGCATATAAGCCTGGTCACTGAATGGCCATAAACATTTACAATGAACAGTTGCAGTTGTGAAAACAGTGCAGCAACTGCAATCCTTCTTCTAGTCAGGCCCTGATGTCTTTTGTCTTACTTTATGAAATTGAAATGATATTGTGTGGCAATGCCCAACTTGCTGGTTACTTGCCCTGTAGGGCGGGTGCTAAAATTGTGTGATAAAATGAGAAAATTTTCTTTACCATGGCAAAATAACTCGAATTTGGCCGAACCAGTTAAATTTAGCCACCCTCAAACATCCAGCTAGGTGCAAGAATTTGGAACATATCTCATATACATGTATGAGTCGAGTTTCAACAGTTTTGTACCCACATTTTTGATTTGGGGGCACATTTGCATGATGCCACTGAATTGGCCAACCACGAAAACCCTCATTTTGTTGCAAGAAACTGGGACAATGCAACTTAGTCGATACAGCAATCAAGTGGCCTCAACACCATTTCTGGTAAAAGTAGTTCTCACTTATTTGTTAGTCTCCTCCTATCCAATTTGCTGCAGTTAGTGAGCAAATCACTGGTTACTGATGTGTTTTTGTACCAGTAGAAATTCCTCAATGTTGTCAAATGAGATTGCTAAAGTGATGATATAAGTATGGAAGTGGCATCTTTAGTATTTTTGGTGACACTCGTATGTAAGCTGATCCACTTTGACTTAGTAAGAATTTTTTTCTGAAAGTTAACTGTAGAATTGTTGTTCTTGAATGTTTGGTCTCATGTTCTCTGTCCAGGATTACGTGTAGTAGGACCCGTGAAATGTCAAGTATATGAGGTTGGGGGTTGGGTCTCACAGTTGAGCTGCCAGATGTCGCATCCATGCAAATTTAAGCCATGCATGCGAGCCATCACCGTGCTAATCCATCAGTGTGAAGTTGAACATTTAAATTTCTTACAGATAGATTCTTTTACTAGCAATAATGAACACTGAGCTGTTTGGTGAAATAACTGTCTGACGGTGTCTTCGTGATCATAGTTTCCGTGAACACTGTTATGATGTCATGCCATACACTGGCTGTTAAAAACATTTAATATAATTATTCTTTAAAACTTTAATAATGTGACTGCAATTTGTACTACTATAACAAAAAGTGTACAAAACTTGTATTCATGTATTTAATGCAATGTACATCTGTTACCTCAGTAATTGAAGACAAGGCATGTAGCCAGCCAGAATTTTTTGTGGTGGGAAGGGTATTTTTGGGGTGCAAAAATTAAAAAATTTATATTGTGATGAAAATTAACTGGTGTTCATTAATTTATGTTACTGTGAACTGCAGTGCTGTAGCTGCCACATGCATACTCCGGTGTGAGTTTTCTTCACTCAACTTCGGGTTACAGTGCGTACCAATGTGTGAAGCAGTAGTTTTATGAACAAGAAATACAACAATCTGTAAGAATATCAAGTCTGATCTCAGGTTAAGCCCGATTACAGGCGTTAATCACAGGTTACGCCTGATTACAGGCATAACCTGTGATTAGGTCATGACCCGTGATCAGCAGCTGGTTACACTTGAGAGGAGTTAATTGCAACTATAACACTCCAACGGTGTAGTGAGAGATAGGCGATGAAAGTAGGTCACAAAATAAAGAATAGGTTACCGTTACTACACATATCGTAAAGTGATACCTGTTTCATTTGGTGTTTGTTCGATTTTTGGGGCAAAGAATAAATTTGGGGGCCGCATGGCTATGGGCCTGACATGGCTATGTGCCTGATTGAAGGTGCATAGAGATCAATATGAATGCTGCATACTGCAGTCAAGTGTAGCTGTGGTGAAACGAAATGAAGTAGCAGTGTTAGGCCCTATGAACGAGAAATATATACAACATTCTGTAAGAATCTCGAGTGTGTAACTTTCCTTCTTATGAGATCAACGAGGGAGATTTGACGGAGTTTGAGGATTTCAGGTCTCCATTTGTAATACACTGTATTAAATACGGTTTCAGTGGTGCATTTCCTATAGTCAGGTGATAGCACTGTCAACGTGTGTCAGTGATCCACTGCATGCCTGAGTGATGTCTTGTTACACAAGTGTGAGTTATCGGTTCTCAATTGTACTCTTCTCCTGTAAGCTTATTTCTGACACTTTGACGTCTCGCATTACTCGTGCATCAGTCGTCAGTTCCTTGACTTCAGTGTGGATGGTTGGGACTGTTCCTAGCCACTTTGAGTAGAATATCTTTCCAGTCGTCACGCAGCTGGTCGGCCACGCGGGCATTGTGTTCTACCATGCGTCGACTGACCTGGCGCAGGTCGTCCAGGGTGGTGCGGTTCAGTCGAAGGACGAGGTCGTTGAACGACGTGTACAGTATGACATGCGGTAGTGTCGTGTACCAGTCACTCAGCTGAGTCCAGTACCGGACTGATTGTGTCGAGTTGCGAATGTTTGGATCTGGAACGTGTTGCTGCGATGGATGCGGTGGCAGTATGTCACTGGCGAAGTGGCTGTAGATTTCGTTCATCATCAGATGTCCGCCAGCATGCCAGTCCACCAGCAGTGACTAGCAGCAATCACAACACGTTGTCATAACAAAACTCAACAGATCAAACATCAAAATACATGCACATATTCACATCGCATACCGGTATGCAGTACACCAAAATATGGCGGTGTAACAATTTTACAACATCAAGCAGAGACTAGTCACAGAATTGATATTATGGACCTGTGTGATGCAAGTTCATTCAGTAAACAGATCACAATATTCCATCAGTTGCCTTGACCTGAAGTAAGCGACTACATTAAACAGGCATTTATGTGTTGCATATTAGGTAGACAGCAAGTACAGTCAGTCGAAGCACAATGTTTGGCCATTATCACCGAACCAAATGCTGAACTTTGGCTGAAGGTTGTTTGCTACACTCTGCAGGCCAAATAAATTATGAAATTCAGGTGTAAGAGGTCATGACTAAGTTCAAAACTTAGGCTAACCTATTGTATGTATGCCACTGTTGTGGCCGAAGACCATGTAACTGTAATCTGAAAATGTTACTGTAATTAATTATTAGTGATATTCTAGATGTTACTACTAAACTAATGTATTTTACTGTGAAATGAGCTTTAAAATTTTCTACCCCAGCCTGATAAAATTCTTTAAAAAATTTTCTTGCCGCCACTCCAGGTGATTCTTTCTGAATTTTCAGACGAACCTTAGCTCATCGAAAACTAGGATGATGGGGTATTGGATGGTAAAGACCTCATGATCTTAGCTTGATTTGTTTAGTTACAGTACCAGCCTGTGACAGAAGGAACTGCTATGGCTATACAGCGCTGCAAGCTGCAGCACTCTAAAATATCTTGAGACGGTTGAGTTGCGTACTTTCCAGCAGCAGAGCATCACCACCCTTTAGTCAGGTTCTCAGTTACGCAGTTATACTGCTTGATCATGATGACAGGTAGGTGTATGTGAATGACTTGCACAGCGCCCTTATGACTGTGGGTGGCCAGCAAGGAACGGAACATTTTCTCTTTATCGTGAGTTCAACGTCCTATTCATTTTACCACCATGCCACACACACAGTGAACATCTGCTCTATACACCAGCTAATGTATATAACAGAACTAACTTTTGATGGTAGAAAGAGCGGAATATTCATGCGATACTGTTCTATGACCCCTATCAGTGATGGTTGGCATGGCAGTGGAACAATGCCTCGATGTGCTGCCAAGTCCCTCCACGTGTATGTCGGATACAGGTCCCGTATTGAAGCCAGCTGTACGCTGATGTTCAACGCCCTACATGCCGAGTTGATGCCGTCAACGAAGAAATTGCGGAACTCCCAGTCACGTCTGAGACCGAGCAGAAATCCCGGCCGTGTCGGGTTGTACGTGGACCGTGTGTAACCGCAGCGACTTGGCAGCAGTCTTGGCGTCAGACCAGTGTAATATCTACGCCAGCAGAATAGCAGATTAATCAATTGCTACTGAATGTGCTGTAGCCCAACTCGGCAGCCGAGAAGCCTCCACATTTGAGAAATTTTTGTTCCATTCTAAATTCATAATTGATTATTATGTCACATAAATTAACAACAAAAGTAACCAGAAAGCTGTAGTGTCGAACGAGATCGCACACGGACAAGGGGAATCGCAAATGGAAATGGACATACACGATTATGCATGCACTGCTGTGACAATAGCTAATGTTGCAGTAAAACGTTGTTGGCTAAAACTCCTGAAAAAGACACTAGGCCACTACTCCCACCATTGCTGATATACTGATATATCAGTATTATGAGCATGTTGACTGTAAAACATGTATATACACATTAAATTGTGTAAACTGAAACCAAAAAGGTTGTCTTGGTGGTGCAGCGGTTCGGCGTCGGACTCGTGATCGAAAGGTCGCTGGTTCAATTCCCGGCCGGGGCGTTATCAAGTCAACTAGGTCAACTCAGCCTTCCATCCCTCCGGGGTCGGTAAATCGAGTACTGGCCTGCATGGCTGGGGTTAGGCGGGGCGCGTTCACTTGTGTCGGGTGGCAGGTAACACTGTGTG
>Ga0056132_1000447_pt1 | contig 10395 bp, 5 predicted proteins | sample WorMetLIZISLAND2_3_FD_71119 | JGI IMG/M metagenome (GOLD analysis project Ga0056132, IMG submission 71119) | Marine gutless worms symbiont microbial communities from Max Planck institute for Marine Microbiology, Germany - Olavius clavatus LIZARD... ...
GTGGCCGTCGCCCAGCGAAAATCACGAAGATCGAATGGGAAAGATCGCGATTTCGATCCCATTCGATCGCCGTGGAAGATCGCGATCTCGATATCGATCTCGATGATCGTAACAGTACTACCATGGGAGAAAAATATTAAATGCGTATCCATAAGAAGTGGTTGGAAACACTAAACACTGGTGTGAGTTTTGGACAAGAACCCGAACAGATCTCTAAACCGATGTCTGAAGTCCCGGTTGACAAGAATGGTGGCCGCTTGGCACTGTTCAGAAGGCATCAAATTGAACCGGTTGAAGTTAAAACAGTTGGTTAGTGATCGCTGGCATTGGTGGTAAATAGCGCTCGCTTAAGGGTGTACACCTGAATACTCAGCTGTTGTCAGCAAACGTGTTTCTCGTCAGTTGTAAAGTGTCGATGTAAGAGAATGTGTGTGCAAATTTATGTTGCTTGCTGGACATACTGGAAGGCAGGATGACAGGAAAACGCACGAGAGGAAGAAAGAGACTAGAACTCAGAACTGATGAGCAATATGTGGAAGGGAATTTCCTACAACTCAACAAAGAAGCAAGCAGAAGACATATGCCTGTGAAGAATATGGAAGTGATGGAAGTCATTGACCTGCTAAAACAGTAGTACACCAGAAGAAGCCTTTTCAAAGATGTTACAAATAAGTGCAGTTGTGTGATGCTTTATGTCAGTAAATTAAATTTACTGACATATTTGTTTGCTGTTACAGTCTCAATTCTCGGTTTGGAACGATCGCTGTGCCCAATATAATGGTGTTTCACAATGCAAAGGCTGTTGCCCGATTCAATGGCACTGAAAGGACGTTAACCAGCATTGCAGCTTTTGTGACTAACGTCACAGGTCAGTGCTGTTACACATTTTCACCTGATGCATATTGGAGTATGAATAGCCCATATAAATTATGTAAATCATGTAGGTTAATCACCTAACTTATCAGAATAGTTTATTCACGTCACATGATCCTTCGGTCTCTGCCAGTATTGCAAGAAGTGATATTATGTTTGTTCTCTCCCGTAAAGTTTCTGCATATTATATCTGGTATCATACATATGACTATGAAAACCTTACATACACAGTATTAAGGTGGGTCTGGGTATTGCACGATCTGTAGTCAGAGAGTAAAAGTAAGTAAGTAAAAAGTAAATTTATATAGCGCATTCCAAAAAAAATCTCTAATGCACTGAGAGACATTTTGCGCACAACATATTTCTGATCATACTCTTAATTTACTCTAAAACACTCTATTTTTGCTGCATCTTAATTTCACGATTTTGGAATGTAGAAATTTTGCTGCATTTTAATATCATGTTTTCCCAGTGTTCTATTAGATTTACCAGGCCTTCGATGGGCACAGTTCATTTTTGCAGATATTTATTTAATTATGCTATTCGTGAAATTCATGAAAATTTGACGCATGTGAAAAATGCAAAAAATGCGTGTTTTACGGTACTTTTAGTCTTTTCCGTACTTGATTTTGTGGTTCTAGTTCTCGACAGTTACTGTCATGTTGTGTTACTGTTACAGGTATTGTGCCTCTGTCATCTGCTGCTGTAGAAGAACAAGATTTCATTGGACCATTGTCCAGTGAACTGACTCATGAGCCGGACTATCTGCTCGCGTTGTCTTGGCTGTTTGTCTGTGTCTGTGCTGTTATGGCTGTACTGCGTTCTACGACAGGCCGACGTGTTTGGAACACACTCACTAACCACGCCCATCTTCACATCGACTGACCCACTTGACTAACCTAATTCACTAACATCCAACTGATATTTAATTGTGATTAAAACATCTCCAACACTACCAGCTTACAGTGCTTACTTTATATAAAGTTTTCAGCAGTTATTAAGTACTCATGTACCTCATTTTAACCTGTGTGAAAAGACTACAGAGTTAACACTTTTACAGGAACAAATAATCATATTTTTCAGCATAATGTATATAACCAGGAAATCTCAGCACAAAGGTAGCAGATATGAGAGAACACACATAGCAGATGCACAGAAACAAATGAACATCAGTGGTACAGAATACCCATTACCCCATCTGTTTGACTAACAATGTGTTATATAGAATCAAATGCATTACAACATCTTCCACTTCCAGGAAGGCTGCGATATTGGTCTAGCTTACAGTATCCAGTGAAACCATAATTTCTTCCAATTAAAGCAGAATATATACAATTTGATTTGTCTTATGGTGGCATCATGGTTAAGCAGAGAATATGTGACCTTGAAACAACACGACACAACTGAAAAATGTTGAATACAACACTCAACAACTCTTCTAAACCAGTTTCATGTTTTTAGTTGCGCTGAAATGGATAAAAAAATCTAAGCATGTAGAAGCTACCAAAATATTCCAAGGGTTTCTGAATGGCATGCAAGAGGTGGCCTGGTGTACCACCAAGTCGCCATTTAGGTTTAATATGTCACTATAATATGCATATCAAAACAGAGCTAATTAGCTAAAACACATAAGTAACATAGCAAAAATGCTATACTGTAGCACCACATGAAACAGTTTGGCACAAAACATTACCTGCTTGATAGTGTATTACATATTTGTAAACTGTTACAATAAAAACGATAAAAAATAGTTTGTGCTTTAACAAACAGAGTGAAATGTGTATAAGCACAATACAAATACTGTGTACATCAACGGTGATAATAAAAATATGAACTCTCTCAGAGTGACCTGGATGATATTTCAATGAATTAAATTTCAGTCGCTCGTCAGAGACAGGTCAAAGGTTAATAACTCATTGTTACCCTTTCAACTGGGAAACTCTTAAACGACTGACATTGTGCAAAAATGATAAACGCCACAGTTACACTTAATGCATCGGACTATCAGGCTAACGGATTATATTGGGTAACGGGCTATTGGACTAGGATTAAGGTTAGGATGAACGTTAGGATTAGGGGTCCAATATAGCCCATTACTCTGATGCATTATTAACTGTAACCCACTTCATGTGACACAATTAAGACTACCGTAATCATGTTCTCGTATTTTGGTATATAGTACTGTATAACAGAACAGAAAAGAACAAAACAGTCTAGTTGACTAATATAAGAAACAGCAGTATTTGATTTTAAAGTACATCACTGTACATGTAATAACAAATGAACGCTTGACTGATGGTTCGAGTCAGATCTGTTTAACACTTACAATAGACTAGACGGAATAACACAATAACACCTGATAATATCACACACATATACACACTGATTTTAATGGCCATTTTCCAGGTAAAAGTGGGTTAGCCAGTTACCCCCTCCAGTCATCCTTATCCTAAGCATTCTCACATGACAGGCCAAAACTGTACTCACACGGTACTCCAGGCTGTATGCCATCCACTTACATTAACTGCCATCCCGAGGGTTTTTGAAGCATAAGTTTTTCGGGGCCAAGTACCTTTCCTGTCATCCAACCAACAGAGTCAAACCACTGCAAGCAATATATGAGAATACATCACATCAAATTATGTCATGTAAAACGGCTACCTTACAGACATAATTGGCCTCATGGTTTAGCTGGCCTAATTTTCATTGTACCATTGCTTAGTCTTTATAGGGACTGCTGGAGTGAGATGTCCTTCCTCATCCTAGCTAACATTGTCAAAGCAGTCAAATAATAAGCAGCTTTAAACTTCTGCTTTAGCAATATAAATTAAGTAATTGGTCATCGTAACATTAATAAGTAAATTGTAAAAACAACATTTGTCCTGGACTGATTCAAAAATCAGTTGGACTAAATGACTATACCGGTAGTCTATTCACTATAACTATTGTACTTACTAGCAAAGACTACAATACTACACGCTTATAATATACCTCATAATATAATATAATCTACATTTTAATATTTCTCATGCCGACGCTATTGAAACTGTTGAAATTTTTCTGTTACTGCAGATACGTAGCAACAGGGAGGCCTGAGGGAAGCTGCCCCCAAATTTGCTCTTTGCCACTCCCCCAAACCTAACAAACACCATTTTTATCAGCTGTCATTTTACGATGTGCATAGTAAGATAAGCAGCTACACCCACAAAAAATGCTCTTTGCCCACTAAAAAAATGTGGGTGGCTACATCCCTGTGTATGAATGTCAAGAATGTATGGATGCGTTTCACATAACAGTTGCAAGGTTGTTAGGTCTTACAAACACCGACCTAATTTGTAACATTGCAGACTACATATACATAATAATGTACATGCATGTTAATGTATCACAAATTACAACATGACATTTTATAATAATGGAATTTGCTTCATTTGTTTAGGACACTGTTGGTGTATGTTTTAACAGTAGCATGCCGAGCTGAGCATGAGATGCCTCAGTAAGAACTCTTGATCGTAGGCATGCCTTATACTGGTCCTTGGGTAAACTACGTGGACAATTCTTCTCATGCCATATATGAAATATGCCTGGATCGGTTGCACGGACAACAGTCACTCTTCCACTGCGTAGATGTTTGCGATACAGCTGTACATCCTCTAGTCCCCAGCCACTACCTGACTGATTGCTAATAACTTCGTCTCTAAAACCGCCGACACTGAGGAAGTCGGCTCCGTACTGACATGTCATGCCGTAGCCAAAATCCCGCCAAAATCCTGCATCACGAGTTATTACTGGCTTCTCGGGGGACCTCGTTGTATGCTGTAGCTGTGCTATGTTTGCTGGGTTATAGAGGCTGAAGACAATTGGATAATAGACACTGCGTCCCAGAGATGCATGTAGACGACAACGTTCGAGGAAACTACCCGTCAAAACAATGTCTACATCACACATAAACAAAAGTGAATTATTTCGTAGGCTGTCAGCACCGATCTGAAGGCCGTGGCCACGTAAGAATGCACCAGGAGTTGTCAGTAAGTGCACTATGTCACCATTGTGATGATCATTAAATTTCCTCACCAAAGACTGCACTTTTTCAAGGCCATCATGACCAAAATACACCACTGTCAAATCAACATTGTTATCCTGAGACGCAACTTGTCTAAAACGCTGAAGAAATTGCTGAAAAGCATCAATTCTCTGTGACAATGACAATATGATATGCACTATATCTCTGTGCACAGGAACTGCCACATCTCTGCCAACAAATGGCATTAGATTCGGTAACATCATGATGACTTTACGATACTTCATTCTGTCGCGGAAATACAATTCATACTGTGTACCAATACTTGGTACAACTCGATAGATGCCTTCGATGAAGTCAGACACCGAGAATTTCTGACCACTTTTTCGCCAGAGACTGTTGACAGCATGCTCAATTACAGTGTGCATCTCACGTTTACGATAACCAATTGGCTTTTCAATGACCCTGCGACCAAGTCCGGGATCGACAGGGTACACACGATCAAGTGTAAATCGTATGAACGGCACAACTTCAAACTCATTATTGTAAGACACAGGCTTAAGTAATGACTTGGCAGCCTTCTGCATAAAATCCATCATATCAGCTTGCTGGTTTAGCGAGTCAGTACCAGTCACATTTTTATGACCAGTTAAGGTATTTTCTTCTGTGTCCACATCTCTAGCTTGTTCTATCATCTTCAGCATTAGGCTTCCATCTGTCCGCTGCAAAGCGGTAATGTTACTATATCGTAACAAGGGTTCCTGCACTCCATCAGTGATGGGATAAATCCTGTCAGCAAGGCCTTTAGGTGTCGGCTGATTAAGGGCCGATGTGAAGACATCTAACTCATCAATGCTACACCGCAACACCAGCAACACTGTTGAACAAGTGGTTATAGCGAGCAATGCAAGTAATATCCGTCGTGCATCAGACTGCCTCATGTCACTCCAAACAACTACTTTTTCAAACTTTCAACAGCTCATGAACTGCAAACACAAACACACAGTACCTGGAGAGTGGATTTAAGAAACATCAGCTACGAAATGTATGCCATTTAAAAACCACAAATTTGTTTACTTTGTTTATTGATAAACAACTCTTGACGTCATTTCCGCGTAGAATATGTAATTTCAAATCAATATCAGGATAAAATATGTAAGTATTTCACACAGTACCACTAGTTACTAGTGCATTCCAATTCGCTCAATTCGGCATGTCTACACTGACTCTACTGTTGAGTTCTTCAGCAAATATCCAGCAATGGGCGTCACCCTTTACCGCTGGAGTGTGATGGCTTAGTCGACCAGATCAGCTGACTCGCTTGCAGACAACGAGTACTCGAGACGGACTTCAGCAGACAGAGTGATGAAAAGTGGGAGAGGGGGGCAACTTGATGTCTCGACACTCATTTTCCTGCCTTTGTGCCTGCTGCTGTAGCATCGACGACGACAGTACAGTCACAGTCAAATATTGCATAGGCCTACAGACTCCAAGCTGTGGTCGAAGCTAACAGTCCAATTTTTTGGGAAACCGAATCGATTCGTCAAGTGAATCGAATCAAACCGATTCAAATCGCGAATTGCTATGCACTACTAGTTACCAGTAAAACCCAGATAGAGTATTTACTATTAACCATAGTTAGAACTCAGAAGGTTAGAAGTTAGAATTCAGAAGACTAGAACTGTAAGTCTGTATCCACAATCACACATGCTACAACCGGAAATACTTAACCATCACTGCAGCAAATAAGCACAAATCAGTTACACTTTCGGAAAATGCTTCCCACTTATATCCGAGTTCCACTTTCATATTGTCTTGATTTTTCCCCTATGTCCAATTGGTTTTTAAGGCAAATAACTGATGGCCCCGAAATCAAATTAATTCACAAACTGCTTCATACGTCAACTGTCCTGCGGGTACGAGTTTATTTCTGGAGATCATAGTGGATTTTCAGTTTCAATATATTAGTGAATTTACATACAGTCTTACACTCTTACTACCGTAAGTAACTAATAACTCTTACCACTGCAAACAGTAACTGTTACTTTTGTGACTGTTTCTTAATATAAAATAACGTTTCAAATGTGCTTGAAAGTAAAACTGCTGTGTTTAGAAGTCAGTCAGTACATTTCAGCACCGCAGCAGTCAAGCAAACAAATAGGATTTCAGCAATTTTGTCAGAGATGAAGTTGTACGGTTGCAATCTGAGCATCCGCACACTTTTGCTATAGGATGTGTCATTACAAATTACAATACACTTCATCGCAGACCAGGGCTTTTAAGCATTTTAGGTTTTGGTGTACAAAGAAGAACAATCAAAAAAATACGACCCAGGAAGAACATCCTATACAGCATGAAGTAAGTCAAACTGAGTGAACGACGTGGCATTAAAACTAAAAAAAATGATTAAAATCTTAAATTAAATATTATATGTATTAAACTGCACAAGAAATTTAAAAAACTAAAATTTTGTCTTTTGTTGAGGTTTTTAGGTTTTTAAAAACCCAAAAACACAGTTTTTAAAAATCAATTTTCCACAGACAGAAGAGAATATCATGTCAACAGCCAATCACAGTGCATAATGGCATATTGCAGAGATGTTGGCAAAAGTTAACAGCAATGTTCTTTTATATTCAACAATTCCTGTACGTTGTACGTGATAGCTGCTAATTTTGACAAGCAGTGCATGTTTTCGCAACGGACAGTCTTTGTCTTAAAAAATAATGTGCAACAGTGGATGCCACATCCCAAACGTTAATGTCTACGTTTGAAACTCGCTTTCATTCCTTTTCTTTTCCGTCGCTGTTCAGTTCTGTGCAGCTGGTAAGCTTTCTTCGCAGCACGCTTTGTACGTTCTTTAACAATCTGAGACTTCTGACGTAGTTCACTGCGAGGCGGACGTTTCCGATGCTGCGACTTTGCACCGGCAACAACCTTGTTACCAGCATGATGTCGGTCACCTACAGATATCATACCAATTTGAACCATTACACAACGTGATATATATAGACACATACAGACACCTTCTTAGCAGCCATTTCCAGGTGAACCTGGGTTGGCTGGTTGCCCCCTTGATTCTCAGTCTCCAGTCATCCTGATCTTTGGCATCCTCACAGGACAGACCAAGACTCTTGAAGCAGGTGGGTTGTGTTACCCACAAGTTACTTTTGGCTACACCCCACCCACTTGCATTAAACACCTCACAAGAGATTTTGAAGCAGAGTTTTTACAGGATGCCTTCCTGTCAACGGCATCAAAGCATTGAAGGCAACATTAAACATTTTGACACACGCTCAAAAACAAAGGACTTAGATAAGCAGACAAAAACAATAAATAACGGGAAAGATGCCTCCTGTGTTGCGTGATTTGAACTGCCTTCAGAGGTTTCTGGATTCTTTTTATTGGATTTTCACGTCAGATCCATGCAGTAGAGTAATACCCTGAAACAAGCTCAAGAAACCTACACGTTTCCAGCATCACACTTTGACGCAAATTCTTGTATAAGCTGCACGAAATTGTGCTGCATTCTATGTGCAGCAAGAAACTTGTACAAAAAATATATCCGACATGCATGTTTCCTGTTTCTTGTCCAAATTTCTTGTGCATTTCAGAGGTCTAAGACTTTGTCAGTTTGTAAGCTGCAGAGGTCTAAGACTTTGTCAGTTTGTAAGCTTGTGTAACTTTTTATCCCCATTTAAAACTTTTGAATGGTTGGATTTTTGCACAAGCAGTTGAGAAGTTTTATCAACCAATGACAACAAATGAGAATCAAACCCTGAAACCCTGGTCGCTCGAGTGCAGCCTTAATTACCACTTTACATATGATACGATACGATGTGATAATTTAACGTGCAATTAAAAACTAACAGAAAACTCCCAGTTTAGTCAAGCACTTTCCTCACGATGATTGCACAAAACTAAGCAACTGACCGAAACGTTTGTGGCGATTCTTCTGCATTTGTTCTGTTTCATCCTCACTGTCTGAATGTGTATGCTGAACTTTGTTCTTCTCCAACCATTCTTGATACCTGGCATCAACACCGGCATTACATCTCAATAAATCACAGCCTACAGCAGTTGCAAATGCTTGATGCAAGTAATACAGTAACACCACTGCTCATCAGACCACAGCTGAGCAATGTTTGATGTCATAATCAAACTACTGCCACAAAAAATCCACGGTAATGCAGAAATTTCCCGCACTATTTCTATTCCGTGTAAATGTGTTGGTTCGGTGACAGGAAGGGCAAATCCAGCCTCTAAAAAGTACTGCCACAAAAATTCCAAAAAAGTATTGCTATTGAGTTTGGAGACTAGCCTAACCTGGAGTAACTCTGGAATAATGGGTTGTCAGGTTCTCCGCAGTCACTTCACGTTTGGTTCAATCATAATAACAGTGAACATAATAACACTGTAAGTGCACTAATGTGCCTTGTGTGTCCGGTTATACTGTCACATGTTCTACTGTAATGTATGCCCAGTTTCCTATGAACAAATAAATGGAGATCGAGATGGAGAAATAAGCTTAACATATTCTCATCAGTTAGTAAAGTTTATAGTAGAATACATGCAATATGATGCTGACCTGCACAAGAAAGCAAACATCTTCACTATCATTACCAGTCACCATCATCATCACAGCTACGTTTATAATGGCTTAATAGATCAGTACAGAAGTCAAGTGTAGCAGCTCAAATAACCAGGTCCTGGCAATAAAATACAGTCACGGTGAATATCCCATAGGCGAATGAAAATGAACAGAAAGATTCACAAAGTGAAAACATGTCAGTACATATTTGTTTTGTACGCCAAAGATATCTTCTTTCCAGACTCTGTCTTCAACTTCCGACTGCCTCTGTCCAATCCAGTTTCATTCACAAATCTCTTTCTCTTGCGATCCCTAAAATATTATTAATCAGCAGTCGTCAGTGCAATAAGTACAATGCAATCAAATGTTATATTACAAAAAGCAGGTGTCACTATCAGCCTTATAAATACAATGATTGCAACACATTAAGAACATTAAGCTATATTTTATATACATAACAGGCAGTACAAAAAAGTAAACCAACAACTTCTAAAAGTTCATCAAATACAGACAGCTTTTCAAAACTCTTACACTGAAACACTCGGCAGCAATTTGACCAATAAAGATCTGTCATGTGATAAGCCGCAAAATATTAATATTCCAAAAAATTTAAATACGTAGTCTAACAAAGCATTTTAAACTTGATAGTATCTTTAGTAGTTACTTTATTGCAAATTTACGGCCAGTGACAAGTTTATGACAAAAACTTGGCGGCTTACTTTTTGGAACACCTGTATATTATATGTACAAAATAGCCTGGGATGCAATGGGATCCCGTGCGATTTTTCTGCTGAAATAGTGCCACCCATCTATGAATGTTCAGTAGGCATCATTCCAATCCAATATGAGCATGCACCACTACGAGTGCGTTGCGCTATGCTTCGTAAACATCCTCCAGTATACCCGGTCCTGA
>Ga0056132_1000450_pt1 | contig 10384 bp, 6 predicted proteins | sample WorMetLIZISLAND2_3_FD_71119 | JGI IMG/M metagenome (GOLD analysis project Ga0056132, IMG submission 71119) | Marine gutless worms symbiont microbial communities from Max Planck institute for Marine Microbiology, Germany - Olavius clavatus LIZARD... ...
TCCTATGATAGAGGAGATGTGGGTAAGTCTGCCGCCTCTAACTGGTTTGAGCTAGCCCGGCACCCAACAAGTGAATTAGGCAGAAAACCTCACAATACGCCCACGCTTCCTTTTCTCCCAAATTCTTAATGGGCTTTTGTTCCGATTGATCCTATAAATGTGCGTACAAAACTTGAAGTTTGTAAATTTACCCATTGCTGAGATAATAAGGGGTACTCAAAAAACTTTGGGCAGTCCCTGGATACGCGAACGCTCCCTTTTATCCCAATTTTTTCATGGCCTTTTATCGGATGGACCATGTGAATGTACCTGCCCAATTTGAAGTTCGTAGCTTTGCCCGTTCCTGACGTAATAGGATACTTTTAAAAAACTGGGCAGTCCCTGGATACGCCCACGCTCCCTTTTCTCCCAAATTTTAATGGAGTTTTGTTCGGATGGATGTGAATGTATCTGCCAAATTTGAAATTCATAGCTTTACCCGTTCCCGAGATAACGGGGGTATTAAAAATTTTGGGCACTCCTTGGATACGCCCACGCTCTCTTTTCTCCCAAATTTTTAATGGGCTTTTGTTTCGATCGATCCTATGAATGTGCGTACAAGACTTAGCTTTACCCATTCCTGAGATAATATGGGGTACACAAAAACTGGGGCAGTCCCTGGATACGCCAACGCTCCCCTTTCTCAGAAATTTTTATGGCCTTTTCCTCGGATGGACCATGTGAATGTACCTGCCAAATTTGAAGTTCGTAGCTTTACCCATTTCTGAGAAAATAGGGGGTACTCAAAAAAATTTATGCAGTCCCTGGATATACGCCCACGCTCCCTTTTCTCCCAAACTTTTCATGGGATTTTGTTCGACTGTGAATGTAGGGGACAAATTTGCAGTCCGTAGCTGTTCCTGAGATAATAGCGATTGCAGTTTTAGGTTGGACCCTCACTCTTGGGGAAGGGAAGGCCGTAAGGGGTCAGGGATGGTACCGTTTGAAAGAGCGTTGGTGAGTTCCTATAGGCGCTCCATAGTAACTTTTCATCTATCTTTACGCGTTTCAGAGATATTGCCGCTTTTGTGCTTCAGCACGCCACTTTTCCACACCCCACCTGCTTAAAATTTCCCCATGTTCTCCTAGGATTAGGTGGATGGCCTTTGGGCTACGAAGAGTGAAGGTGTTGGGCTAATTGTCCGTGCAATTAGTTTCCAAGATTTCCAACTTATGCGATCCTGATCGACTAACGTTACAGACGCACGGAGACACGGACAGACAGACGACATGCAATCACAATACACTGAAGTGCATCGAGCGGCAATAAATGCAAAGTTGTGCATTATGGTAAAGACAACATCGAATTTAAATATGGTACAGTTTGTATGGGCAGCCGATTACAAAAGTGTCATCTGAAAAGGATCTAGGAGTAGTGTTTTTCAGGGACCTTAAAATTAGTATCCAGTGTCGTGAAGCTATAGCCAAGCAAGTCAGTCTCCCGGTCTCATACACAGAATCATCAAGTTCAAAAACCAGTCAGTTCTTATTCCTCTCCGCAAGATCATGGTAAGACCACACTTGGAATAGTGTTCGGTACATGAAATTTGGAGCCCGCATTATGTTAAAGATAAGGCTCTACTGGAAAAAGTTCAGCACCGTTTCACCAGAATGTGTCCAGAACTGAAAGTTTTGCCATACAAAGAAAGATTGCTCAGATTGGGGCTGTTGTATCTCGAGGAACGTTGCAACAGGGCAAACTTGCTATGGTCAAGGGTTTTTCAGCTGTTTGCTGGACTCAGTTCTTTACTCGGTCACATACTAACATTACCCGTGGTCACAGTTGGATATTACAGAAGAAACATAGCCAGTCTGATATATTTGACTCTTCACTGTCGCCTGTCTATAACGTTGTGCACTGTGGCGCTCAGGGTCAGTGTAGGGGTTGAAAGTTGTACCATCGTATTCCAGGACGGCACTTCCTGATTCACTTCTTCAGATTTTTTTCTGTAGGATGCATCGTTTAGCCACAAAATACAGCGAACTGCTGAAAAGCTGACAGGCATCAACAGCAGACTTTGACTTTCCAACACATGAACAAACTGAGAATCACAGGCAACTGCAACAGCAGAGCTATTAGATACCTGCATATAACGGTAGAATTCACACTGTATGGTAAAACAGCAGATAACGTGGGTATAGAAACGTTACATAACTTGTAATATTACAGTGCAATGGCTAGATTAAAGCAACAGGCTTAACAGCTAGGTAACTCATAACTCAACAGTACACGAGCAACTTCATCCATGAAACGACAACAGTTTTTTTACACGGGCCTGGACATTTGGATTACACTCACTCAGGCAGTCATTCTCACCAATCAGTGTGACGCCTTTTCTCTTGAAGACCGAAACACTGATAGATAGTTATTTAAGACACGAGTCTTATTACAACATTCACTCCGAATAAAATGCACGTCTGACTGGTAAATCTACTGATATGGCAGTGTATAATTTAGTAGGGATGACTAAAAGGGCATCTAACAACAAAGAATACGCTCTTGGAACCAATGATGAATCAATATTTATATGTACACGTAGCCAGGCACTCCACACAGACCTAGAATAACTGTGAAGTTAGTCGGGAAGTGTAAACACTAAATAAGCTAGCAAAAATATGACCAGGACATACTGGAATACAGGGAAACAGACAGGCAGATCAGCTAGAATGACAAGCAACTTCACAAGAATGCATTTGATCAGAACCAACCCTGTTGATTTCACACACTGTGATTAGAATGGCAGTAAGATACTGCGCCTACAAACAAAGTGAGAAACATTGAAAGGATTTACATAAATGATGGCAAACAGAGGAAATGACTGCAGGTAGATGCTGAAGAAGAAAGATTTCTGCTAGCTTTACGCAGACAGACACTCAGACTTGTCACAAGCATCTGGTGTTCCATCATTTAAGTACAATGGGCCCAACTAATGACTCATTCTGTAATTATTGCAATCAGGCCATAGAGTGCTTCTTTCTCTGCCATTGCAATTATGTCATGACTACGACATAGACAATATGAGGCACCTAGCTTAAACACGATCGATATAGACAACATAAGTGTAGCCTTGTAGGGAATTTAGTGAGCTTTATTAAAATATCTCACAGATTCCAATAAACACCCAGATACAACAGGTAATCTATAGGGGATAGCTGTGCCCATATTGTGGACTAAGTCAATGAGGCAGCATTGTCTGCCACTGCCTGCCACATCCCACACTGGAACTATGGAGCAACATGAGTACACACAAGACACATACATACAACAGACATATAAGGCAAATCAAAATAAACCCCTTCTGTATAACTGCTATATCTTAGCAACCAATTCAAAATTAATTTTTACATCTACAGGATTGCTTCAGTAACCAAATAAGTATATTACTGGCAAATTACACCACATCACGTATTTACATTCAACCAAAGAAAGTCAACTTATGAATTATTCTAAGAGGTAACACCACTAAACAATTAAAAAATTACCAGTTGTCAACCATGATAAAATATAACAGTTCATACATTCAGAATTACACGTGTGCAAAATGTTCACAAACAGCTTCAAGCGCTCTTGCAATGTCTTGAGAAGCATACATAGTGATGAATTCAAACTTATGGAAACTCATCCCACGCTGGATGAAGGACGTCTACGTACTTTTTAGCTGTAGCTGAAATAAACTCTCAAATGGCAATAACCTGACCTCCATGTTACAAAAATTCCGTAGGATAGAACAGTCGTTCATTCTGCATAAACTTGGAAATGGGACATTTAGAAAAAAAAATGTGCAAATAGAGCTAACTGTGTTACATTTTCAGACCATACTAAAATATCGCTTCTTGTTAATTTCTGAAAAAATCTTAACCTAATACAAACAAATTAATATTTTTCCAGTGGCCGGTTTTATATTCAATTATCCTGTACAGTATCAGAGACAGAAAGCACACTGCTAGCTTGGAGGCTGCGGATTCTGCTGAAAGCTGACAGAGTATGAACCTGTAGCTGCATCTTGCTGCAGTTTGAAGTTATTTGTCGACAGACCAAAAGGCCGTAAGATCATGTTGCCCAAATCTTTCAACTTGCCTGCAACAACAAGTACTTTGTTATACTAAGTGCATGATCAGTGAGCTAGTTTCATTATATAAACAATGTTTATTAACCAATGCTTATTAACCATCAAAAAGTCACCTTCTGACAACAATTAACAGAGTTCAGCCGTGTGCTCCTACTTGCAGAATAATCTCTACAAGAATTTTATCACTGCTTCTCATACAAAATCGCACCAATGATGCTTGTATTTAATTTAGCTATGTCTACTGTGTTACAACTTATCTTTCTGTTCAGTAAGAGTGACAGGCGATATGTTCATGTTTTATTAGCTGTAGTATGTTTAAGATTGATCAGTGTCATAAATACAGACCATTTGTCCCATATTATTGGCTGCATTTTGACGTGCATTTTGACCTTGAATTTTAGCAAGATTTGGTCTGGCTTGTTCTATGTTTTAAGTTGAACTATATATGGACGGCAATATACAAGCTGGTCATTCAATTCATGGTAAGATATTTGCGGATTATCATATTAAGAAACAGACTCCCCTGACTGTTTAACAACACTGTCAAGATCTTTGGGTTTAAAATTGTGGTTTTTAATGGCCGACTAGGGTGAATCTGAATATGCTATGAATAGAAGGGTATCTAATCCTTGTTTTAAGTCAGTTGTTTGTGGGCTTATATACATGGATGATAGCTATTAGATTTTACCCGGGTCAGGTTTTTGTATATAACACTAAATTAGTCTTGCTTATTAACTTGAGCTTTTTGTTTAACCGCAACTGCTGGCACAAATTTTGTTATGTCTTGTGGAAATATCTAATTCCATGACTATGGATTGATTAATATTAATTACTGATGTTGAGGGCAAGTGTATATGATGTTCGTGTGTTAGTCATGTAAATGATTACCATAGTAAATATTTTGGTTAGAGTCAAACACTCCAACTAATATTAAAATATAGCAAGAGAGAGTGAACACTGCTGGGGTAAGAGCCCAATAGCTTGTAAATTAGCTTATCGTGCTGGTATTGTATACCACACTTATTTATTATTAATGATTTTTAAATTTGTAATTTAATGTTGTTTTTAACTATGGTATAGTCTGTTTAACACCAGGATACTAGTTTTATGGAAAGAGCTGTGAGCATAATAAGCAGTCAGAATAACATTCTGCCAGCGACTGAAAACCCATCTCTTTTTCAAGTAATTTCCCGGATATTTCCCTGAACATTAGCAAACTAACCTTCGTGGACATTAGCTAACCTTCTCCAGTGGACCCAGCTGTAGTTTTCACTACTTGGGCCACTATAAAAATTGAGATTGACGGATTTGTATATTTTGCGACTATCAGCTCCTCAGAATAAAAACGATTGTTTATGTAAACCAGAGTCATAATGCAATGCATTCATCAGCAACTCGTACCAATCATTTCTTCCTTCATTTTCTCGTTCCGCTCTTTTATCTGATCCGGCAATCGCTGTTGAGACACATACACATCCACACAAATGCTGTTTCAGAAAAAGATAATATACTAACAAGTAACTAATAATGATGTCAGTAATGAAACAGTGCAAGATACTTTTAAAGAAGAATTATTGCAGTGGTCAAATGGTAGCGTGACAGAGTATGTGAGTGAGGTCTGCGTGGCTGAGGACATAATTCCACTATGGACAGTCACATGTTTACCACAACAGCAACTGTGATTTATAGTTATGCACAGGCATTGCAGTGTGTAGGTGCCTTCAGTGCCTGTTGAAATCAAGCCTTCAAGCCTTCAACCTCCTGTCAGGCAGTACAAGAAGCTCAGCTACCACAGAGAAACAGTGCATCAGCTGCGCATGTCTATCTAGGCTGGCTAACTGATCGTGCAATGCACAGAACACCGCACAATCGCAGATGTTGTACAACTAGGCTACAGTCAAATCGTATCAGCTAAGTAAGCATCCGACATACGTGTCCGATGAAGTTTTCTAACATTATATTTATATACCCACATACGTACATCTTTCAAGGTCATCTGTCTTTGTGTCATTAGAAAGCCTTTCATAATAATAATACACAAGGCCACACATCGCACGATATCTGCGAAATGCACTACGCGAAAAATTACCAAATTTAGCGGTTCCACTCCGGTTCACCATATCCTGTGCAGTAAACCCCAGCAAAAATTCATACAAACCTCTTCTGGTCAGAAACTGCAGTTCATTGGCCACATTTTTGTCCCTGACAGTTAAGGCCCATGTTTATTCAGTCATGCACTGTCAGCTCTGAAAGCGACAACATACACACGTGAAGCATGTCGTTCGCTAAGCGCACTTTAAGATGAATTGGTCATTCAAGGTCATCCTTATTGGTGTCAGCAGAAATCCAGAAGGGATTGTTGTCATAATGTACAACAGTGTCGACATTATTTCGGAAACTTACTAAGATATACACTGGGTTTAAAAAATGCACAAACTTTGAAACGGTATAGCTCAAAATTATAAGGATCGATTTTGATGACATTTGGCAGAAATGTTCAAAATACTCTATAATAGAGTTTGTATGCTTTAGTTTTCATGTACGTTTGCTTTTTTTCTAGGTCATTCATTTTGCAATCAGTCACAGGCCAACAGGGGGCAGTATATCATCATATAATATTGCTGGCCTTATCTCTGAATTCTGAAATTTCCGAACAAGTAGCCACCTAAATCGCCAAAAATGGCCGTCATTGACAACCCCATGTCAGTTGATGCCCCCACCCAGAGGAATCCCCACATATGTCGGCATACACCTTATATTTCCAGAAACTAGAGTCATTGGCCTACATTTTTGGTGCTGATAGTATGGGTCTATCTTCATTCAATTTTGTGCAGTGGGCTCCAAAAGACGCATCTTTTCTGCAACATTATGCGTATTGACCGTTCAAGGTCATCCAAGGTCGATGATTTTGGTACCAATCGAAAGCGGATATGCGATTTCCTATTAGCCCATCGATTGTGACTACGGTTCTATCTTGCATCGCTTCTGAGATACGGCGACTAATTGGCTGAAAACTGCCTATTTTTGCCACCCCTCTCTCATTCAGTGCCCACTCCATATGTTCCCTTTGGAATTTCGCGCAGAAGTTAACCATTAGAAAACTAGAGTCATGGGGCTATCCTCCAGTTAAGACCACGATTCCAGCTGGAGTAGTTTTGACGATACCGGACTGTGACGGACAGATTGACGGATGGACAGACTGACGTACAGACGGAATCTATCATAGCTAATACAGTGCTCTGCATAGCAAGCTATGCTGACGCGCTATAAAAATGAGTGTGAAATGTCTGTCTGACTGACAATAATAAGAGTAATTATAACAAAGTTGACGGTAGATGTAGATGATTTGTGCTGAGGGTTGGCGGCTTCTTTTGCAATGGCTGTGCCATGATGACACCACAGTAAAGATTGTTCTTGGAATTAAGCATTATTATTACTCTCAATTTCTGACAACTATTCTCTATGTTTGACACGTGATAGGAGGATGGTTCCTGATAAGATCTCTTGATCTCTTGAAATAAGTGTTTGGAGACAGCTAGGTAAGACTTATTACTGGCCTGGCATCAATTGTCATAACCAGCAAACGATGTCACAGAAAAGAAGATAAAATTTGAAACCACAGTTGTAACTTTAACAGCAAACTTCACATTATGCTAGAGACAACGTCAGTAGTGAGCAAGGGCAGTACTTTACCATGCAAGCTGCTCTAGCAACATGCAATGAGCAGTCACGTTCAAGTGCTTTGCTGTAGTCTTCTAGCGCTTCATCTAACTTCTCGGTTTTTTCATAAAGTTCGGCACGTCGAAGTAACGCTTTCATGTAGTCCGGATTGAACTCCAATGCCTTCGTGCAGTCAGTAATTGCATCTTCATGCTGACCCTACATCACACACAACAAACTCATTCTAACTAGTGAGAACTGAACAGTGCTAACATAATCGACATCAACATGACTTGGATGACAGTTATTAGCTCAGTACAGATGTGTAGCTGGTCAGCAATTATTCAGCAATGAAACTAGAAAAATGGCACCACACTGTGCTGAAAACAAGTGCAAATGTAGCAAAAGCTTAAGGCTGCATTTGCTGCCATCTGGCATCTGCTGCTACCCTATCATCCCCCTATGCAACAGTTCCTGTTGCATACGGGCGCAGCAGACGCCAGATGGCAGCAAACGCAGCCTTAAGCTTTTTGAAGATAATTGCCCCAACAAGAAGAACAAGAAAAGAAGAACAAGATGAGTAGCGATACAAAATTTGTTCCTTACTAAATATTCGATGACAGTGAGAGAGACAGAACTGCTGTGCCATGCACTACACTACGGTAGTACCTTCTAATGTTATGCATTTTCTGCACCCGCTCACCTATAATACGTAACTTATTCTGTCACTGCAGCAATTCTACCCTGAGCAATGCTAACCACGACTCATATGTAACTGTAAGGACTTGGATCACTCACGACAAGACCACTGAGCCACAGGTGCTCCATTAATTGAATTGACTAATCTGAACTGACAAAGCATTAAATATCAACAACTCACCAACTTTGTCCTGGCGGCTGCTCGATTAGAGTAGATGATAGCACGATCAACACAGTGACAGAGCAAGCAGGTGGACAGTGCATCTGTGTACGTAGATACTGCAGCCTCATAGCAACCACTTGTAAAATGTTTGTTGCCTAATTCTTTCAGACGAACTGCCTCTTCTTTTCGTGACTACACACAACACACTCTATCCTACACATTTCATTCTACTGACACTGAATTGGTATACAGATGTTTCACCAGTCGCTATGACAAAAGACAGCAACATAACAACATAGCATCAGGTTACTATATTACACATGCACATATATGATATACATACTCACTTCCTTGCTCAACTGGCTTTACTTTTTATTAGGCCTACTCTTCAGGCTCACTATGGGTTATACTGGGTTCCAAGAAAATTGAGGAATTACAAGTTTAGGATTTTACAGGCCAGATAATGCAGACACGCTTCTCAGTACTCAAACAACAGCATCAAACCACCAAAGGCTGACGTTAGAAAATACAGAGTTCAACAACCACTGACGTTCCAGACTTTCAGAAGTACAGTTACTGGAATACTCAATTCTTAATATGAGACAAAGAATTCTAATTACATTGAACAACAGGTTAGTTTTATGTGGAAACAATTTGTTATGGATGAAAACTGAGATGCAATTTGTAACATCAAACAGTAATGACAACATGATAATGCACTTTTACTCTGCTATAATGTCACACTCTACTGTGCTAAACTTCTCCGAAGTTGGTTGTGATGAAATGTGGCACTGCACAAATGGTGCCCATGGCTAAATGCACTGATTTACAACACATCAATATGCAACTACCTGTTTTTCTGCATCAGTCAAACAAGCTTCCCTCTCTCTCAGCAACTCGTCATCAACTACCAGCGCATCAGTAACTGCCTCTTGTTGACCAGTGGCATCTTCCTTGTCACCACACAAGCTGCTGTGTCTTGAGTCAGAAATGTCTTCATAAGAACCTGATGTTAAAACTCCAGCATTGGTTTCAATCACGTCACTCATTGGTTTGTTGTTAGCATCTTTCAGCTTCTTGCATGGTGGAGGTATAGTCTCCAGCTCATGATTATCATAACTCTGACTGAATATCTCAGGTTCATCTGCCATCTCAAATGAATCAAATCTCAGGTTATCTAAAGCATCTTCAAATTCTACATCATCTTCTTCTAACTGGTCGACTGCAGCAGCAGTAGCACCAGCAGCACTCTCATCACAGATAACATTTCCACTTTCTTCACTCTGCATAGACTCTTTTGCAATATCCACATCATGTGTATGCACTTCGTTACAAATTTCCATATCTGTGACAGACAACAAAAATTCTAACGCTTTCACTTGTGCTGTTTAGTAATTACCATAAGATAAACATTCAGGCCTTCCTCGAGTTGAGGTGGGTGATCCATTATCGTCTTCATGCCTAGTTTAATAAGTGAGGGGTGTGCGAGTGATGTAGACGGTGTCTGTAAATACTACATCGGCCCCATCAGCGACTGACGGAGGCCTTAGATGAAGGATATGGAATACATGCAATGATGCAATATTCTTGGACTATAGATACTGTGCCACACAAGAGACTGATAAGTAAGTTAACAAGATGCCACGCTATCGCTAAGACGACTGCGCGATGCGCCCAATATATGAGTGCCCTGAAAATTGTGTGTAAGCACAAAAGCAGTCGACGATTGCGCAAGAATCTCCACATTACAATC
>Ga0056132_1000451_pt1 | contig 10383 bp, 7 predicted proteins | sample WorMetLIZISLAND2_3_FD_71119 | JGI IMG/M metagenome (GOLD analysis project Ga0056132, IMG submission 71119) | Marine gutless worms symbiont microbial communities from Max Planck institute for Marine Microbiology, Germany - Olavius clavatus LIZARD... ...
TTTAGCATCAAAGTGCACTCGACCGGGCGGTTGATTCATGCAGTAGATGGTTAATGGCTGATTCGATGTATTAAACGATGAATGGATGGATTGCCGTGATTGACACATACACACAACATTGTTGTAATGGCCATTTTCCAGGTAAACCTGGGTTAGCCGGTTGCCCCTTAATTCTCAATCTCCAGTCATCCTTATCCTGAGCTTCCTCACAGAACAGGCCAAAACTCTTTGTACCCATATGATACTTTGGCCTGTACCCACACTCACTTACAATAACAGTGCCATCCCGTGGCGTTTTGGAACAGCAGTTTTCACAAGCCAGATGCCTTTCCTCTCGCCTGACCAGAAGCATCAAAGCACTGAAGGCAGAATTTCTGTAATTGACAGGTCCTACTTAACAGTGCATCACACTTTTGGGCTAACGGATTACTAACCTTAACCCTAACCCTAGTCCATTCGTCCGTTGGCCTGATAGTCTGTTAGCCAGTAGTCCAATTGCCGGTTAGTCTGTTGCATTCTTAAGCGTCACTGGTAATTGATGCGTATTTTAAACCTCAGAACAGTGTTGGTCTGTTGGAAGTTCTCATTCACAGTTTCTGCTGTAGCTGTCATTGAGCATGTATGTTTGATATTAATACAAATCATAGTTATTTATTTTGTTTATTTGGTTTGAAGGTGTTTTTACTACATCAAGGATCCGTATATAGAGAGACTGTGACATATACACTGTGTCTCAAAAAAAGGGACCCCGACATTATCAATTGTAACTCTCAGAAGGATTAACGGATTTTAACGATTTTTGGCACAAATATTCCTGACACAGCTGGCCATCAAATGGCACTTCAATTTCCCACCTCACCCAACATCTGTTTCTACACTACCTGGGGAAAACAGAAATAATGAGATATTACATTTTATGCAAGACAGTACTATCAGTTTTTTTTAAAAATAACACGAGATATTACATTTTATGCAAGACAGTACTATCAGTTTTTTTTAAAAATAACACGTATAAAATAAATCGCATTTGGTTTACATTTCAGTCGCTCTGGCTGACAGTTATATCCAATTGTACAGTTGTTCAACTGCCTACAGTAAATGTTCGAAATGTCGGCCCTTCGCGTGTACACAAGCACGCAGACGTTTTCTCCATATGTTGATAGCATATGTTCTGCTCCAGACCAATCCAGATTTCAACTGGTTGCTTCTTGAGTTCATCCACATTTTTGAATGTCGTCTGATAGACCTGCTGTTGCATGACCCTCCCCCCAGAGCTTCTAATCGACCGGATTGACGTCAGGGCCTTTGGGGAACACAGATCCGGAAAGATGAAGTCTGAGGTTTTGCACTCCAACAGTTTGATCGCTTTGCGAGCCAATGCGCTGGTGCACTGTCCCGCTGAAACACGAGCGTGTCACCAGTGATGCATTTGATAGCAGGAAGTACTGCAGTAAGTAAGAAAATGATGTACTGCATTAGCTCAGAACGCCGCGATCAGATTTTTATGCGATCTAATCTTCAGTTTGTTGACGTTTGTTGTTCATTTCAATGCATATTTCGTTTGTTCTGTTTTCCCCAGGTAGTGTAGAAACAGACATTGGGTGAGGTGGGAACTTGAAGTGCCATTTGATGGCCAGCTATGTCAGGAATATTTGTGCCAAAAATCGTTAAAATCCATTAATCCTTCTGAGAGTTACAATTGATAATGTCGGGGTCCCTTTTTTCTGAGACACAGTGTAGAATACTATTAGTGATGGGGTGACGGGATAGCCTAGTGGTTAGCATGCTCGACTAACGATCGCAAGGTCGGGGTTTGATTTCTGCTGGCCGCGGGCGGTCCCGTAGCAACCGTGGGCCAGTTGCTCTTTGCACCCTGGGCCTGGGCTTACTCAACCCTCCATTCTCTTTGGGTCGGTAAATGAGTAGCGGCTAAGGCTGGGAAGGTTTAAGCAGGTATGTGCGATGTTGCTTGGTGCTTGCCATGTACCTGAGCACCTCTGCGATGACTTTGCTACTTGAGTGCACTATAACAAGTGTTTGATCTTTTATCTTTTAATGCACAATTTTGGCAACAGCTAAGCAGTTCTGTTGACATCAGTACTCTTACTGATGTCTAGCAGTCATACTGTGATTTTTTGTGCAGGCATTTTGAGGTGAAGAACAGGGATGATGCTGCAGAGGCGGCCATGCTGTTCAGTGTGCCGGATTTTGTTGGTGATGCATGCAAAGCGATTGCATCACGCATCAGAGGTTCTGTAGCAAGTGTCCAGTTTGACGACTTTCATAAGGTAGGAGATTTTGTATCATTTTTTTCTATAATATCTATAATATCTACATTCAGCACCATTCATCCACCTGCTTTTACTTCAGTAGGACCTATTTACGTTTACCAGTGACTGTGCATAGTGCTATGCAAATGTTGATGTTGTTGTTGTTGTTGTTGCTATTATTATTATTATTGTTAATATGTTTTATTGTTATTTTTCCTCCTTGTAAGCATAATCGCAAAATAATAGATATGTGAAATTATTAATGTGCTTGCAGAGAAGTACCAGTTTGCAGTGTCATACAAAGTATTTAATGGGTGATACCAAAAAATTATTATTAGCATGCCTCATCTTGAGGACACAGTTTGCTGTGTCTTGGGAGGACATTTTGAGTGAACTTTCCTCGCAGTATTGTGTGCTGTTAATGACGTGCAGAACTCGGCAAGAATCATCCGTGCATCGGTGTTTGGAATTGATGAGAATTCAAAAGTCCGTGAGAAGTTCATGTTTCCACAGAACAACCTCGTTGTCACAAGCATCGACATCCAGTCGGTTGAACCAGTCGACCAGCGAACAAGAGACTCACTGCAGAAGTCTGTCCAACTTGCTATTGAGATTACCACCAACTCACAGGAGGCCGCTGCCAGGTCAGTAATTGACTTACACTAGGTCTTCATAGACAACAGCCACTGACAGATATTTATATGAAATTACCCACACAACCGTAGCCTTCGGGCGTTTTCTGAAGTCATTTTTCCTTTTATATTACTACTGTACACAGTGCTTTAAGGACTTTTTGACGATTGTTTGCTGTATTCTTTAATATTTTGCTTGCTTGCAATGCATACTTGCTTGCTTGCTAACTTACTTACTGTCTCTACATGTGTCAGAATGATTCAACTACTGTGCTAGGTATGTTCATAGCTAGACTTTGGCTTTCTGAAGACTCACATTTTGCTTCAAGCACATACGTAGGCTAAGTAGCCAATGTGGTCTTGTTTACCAATACTTGTGTTACGATGATGTTAGAAAATGTCAGATTGCAATTATTCTGTCAAGGAATTCTATAAACCCTCCAAAAATATCGATATTGATGTTTAATTTTCAGGAGAAAATTTATGGAGTCTTGATTATGTGAATACTGATTATAATTTCTGATTTGTAATCTATTTTATAGAATTTAATTTTTTTATGATTTGCCATATTTTTGTGCCAAATATTTAGAATATAGTTATGTTACACTTGCTGCAGTTTAGTTCTAATTTCTGTGGGACTAATTGAAGCACCGTCTGTAAGACTAACTGAAGTCCTTGTCTTTCATCTTAACTAATCTTGATTAATGTTGCCAGTTTTACTTAGTTTTGCTGGACTTCGCAATCAAACCTGACAGGGTATATGTTGTTATGTAGACACGAGGCTGAGAGATTGGAGCAGGAAGCGAAGGGTAAGCTGGAGCGTCAGAAGATCACTGACGAGGCAGAGGCTGAACGAGCTCGCAAGGAGCTGCTGGAACTGCAGGCTAACAGTGCAGCTGTTGAAAGCACGGGACAGGCCAAGGCTGAGGCGCAGTCCCGTGCTGAGGCCGCAAAAATTGAAGGTGAAGCGGCAGTCGACCAGGCAAAACTGAAGGCAGAGGCGATGAAAATTGAAGCTGTAAGTAATTTCTTATGGACAGTTCTGTGTCTTCTCTGTAGTAACTGTAACTGTAGTGTATCTGCAGCATTTATGATGCGGCCCCTACTGTTAGACTGATGGTGCATTACAGAGTTAAACAGCATCCATCAGTACATAGTCAATGCTGGTGGTCTTGACATGGATGTTCCAGTCAAGGCTATGATACCACACACAGTGAAGCCATTATTAAAGCTACAATGATGTGTTGCTGGTGACTTTGCCTTTTTGACTACAGTCTGATAAATGGGCAGCTTTGCTTTTAGGGCACCACAAAAAGTGGACAACAAACGAAATTTTTTTGCCATATAATGTGCAAAGATTTTGTTGAATGAAAACTTGCATACAGCTTCATTAGTACCGTGGTATGTATATGTTTCCAGATGTGATCATGGTAAGTTCGGAAATTTTGATACTGGTAAGTTGATGAGTCGAGCTAAAGAGTGTTGTTTTCATATTACCAAGTAAGACCATTGTGTGCTAATGATATGAAAACCCCTATTATGTCTGCATTTAACGTGAGATAATAAAGCGGTGCCAATTAAATACATTAAAAATGAAAATGCCATATATTCTGCTACACCTCATTTTGCATCTGCAACTTGAATGCATCTGCAGTACACTGAACGTGAAATTAGCTTTTCAACAGCTATCTGCTCTGTAAAAAGATGCCTTAATAGGGGTTTCACTTAACAATGCATCGGACTATTGGACTAATGGATTACTAACCCTAACCCTAGCCCTAGTCCGTTTGCCCGAGAGTCTGTTAACCTGATAGCCTGTTAGTCCAATGCATTGTTAAGTGTCACCTTTACTAGTGTTGCCAGCTGAAGATGAGTTGGCTGCAGATAAACGTCATCAGAGTGTTGACTGATTAACATTGTGACTATTGATTAGTTCGGAGTGGTAAAACAGTGTGAGATTGTTAGAATTTAGCACACACCAGTTGTATTTCTCCACTTTGTTTGTTCTATGATGGCATATAATGGTCGTGTTTTTTTTATTCTACCTGGTTTAACCTGGGCATATGCCTAGCTGTTCATTTTTACCAACCGGGTAAAAAAATTGTCCGGTTGGTAAAAAAGAACGGCTAGGTACATGCCCGGGTTAAACCAGGTAGAATAAAAAACGCAACCAATATTTCAATATTTGTACTTGGTGATCATTTAACGTAAATAGTGTCATTGATATTTTACAGCCTAAGTGAAATAGCATTCAGTACTTTGTTGCTATTTCTGGGGTGTCAGGAAATCTGAAAGTTATTGTGATTAGTTTAATGGAACTTGGTGCTTGGTTATGTTGACATAATGTTGTTGTTGTTGCTGTTCAAAGGAAGCGGAACTCGCTCGACTGAGAAATGCACGTGAGGCTGAGATAGTTTACCAGCGAGAACAGAATGAGCTTGAAATCACAAAGACTCGTGAACTTGCCGAGGTCGAAACCAGCAAATTCAAGAATATGGTCGATGCGATTGGTGCAGCAACTTTGCAGGCAATTGCTACGGCTGGTCCTGATATGCAGGTTTGTACAAATTTATGTATGATTGTGCTGGTGGTAATGTCAGTGATAAGGATGATGATGACGACGGCAACAGTGATAACAAGATAGACATGCTGACACAAGAAAACTGTGTGATGCCGCAGTAATTAACTGTAAAACCTAAGTACAGAACCATGGGTGAAGAATTTTGGTTGATTGCACATGAGCATGTGCAGACACAGGGAATGCCCCACACAGAAATTACAAACAACCTGCACCACATATGAGCATTGGTACAGATCATGGCAGTTGTCATAAAAATTTGGGGATGTTCCCATTGGACTAGATTGCCAATCTTGGGGCTCAAAGGAACAAAGACTGGACTGATAATTCATGTAATTACATGTGAAGTGACCCGACCTATATGACCACAGTAGATAGTATGTACTGAGATCCATCTTCTGAATTTTGAACAAGACTCCTAACCCCACAAACCAGGCCAACCCGTTTGTGCAGTTAGCCTGCCTATTGTATGTACTCAGCACATTGATATGGATGTTACAAACTTTAAGCATTCCTTATTATCAGTCGATGTGGATGTCTGTATGTGTGTGGGTATGTATGCCTGTCCGCATCTTTGATTCTTAATATCTCGGAAACTAAGGCAGATAGCAGGTTGTGCCCAAGATCATGTGACTGATAACATCACATGCCGTATGAAGTCATAGTGGTGACATAATGCAGCATGCATATTGTGTCGCCTACCAGGCAACCAGCTTGTTCATTTATTAGTAGTACTAAGCCCAAAACTGTATACTCGCTATCCCACACCGTTGTGGGTAGAAGGCTGAGTTGACCTAAGCACTGCAGTAAGAGTGTGTGGCCTAAAATGTTAATGGCTACCGTAAAAAGTTCTGTCACCCATCAGTGATATGCAGTAATTCTGGAACAATAATCCACTCTAAGAAAAATTTAATGTGTGTGACTGTACATAAATTGTAGTTACGCGGATTTAAAAATATGACACATGGCCACTACACTTTGAAAAATGATCTGCGGTATCAGTGAAGACTGCATTTGATTACATTAGATTATTGCATAGCATTATTGAACATTGCAAGGAAGTGCTGATTGCTGTGTTGATTGATTGTCAGGTGAAGATGCTGCAGGCTCTGGGCATGAAGTCGACACTTATCACTGACGGCAGCAGTCCTATCAACTTGTTTACGACCGCCACTGGCCTCGTCGGCAATATGGTCGCTCGGCGCGGCACTCGTAACACGGACGATGATGATGAGTAAACTCCATCAGTCCAATTTGTTGTCTGTGCTTGGTTGCCATGACAGTTTGATCAGCTTTATCGTAGTTGTCACTCGATCTGCTGTGGTTTATACTTGATCGCTGCTGGCATTATTTGTGTAAATGGAGATCTTGTGTTTGCTGCTGTTGTTGCTATTATTGTACAATACATTCACTAGAAAACTTGCGACACAAATATAGCCTTGCTGACAATCGTGGCAATGCTACAAGGGGGCATACTGTAACCAGCACCTCTGAAGTGTTTTGACATACTGCCACTATATAAGCGGGAATATTATTATTAATATTATTATTAGTAATTTGGACCCTTGGTATGTGTTGTTGTTGTTCTTGTTGGTGGTATCATCATTATTATCATTACTCCAAAAATTTGCTTGGGTAAGCCACAGTTAGTGGCATTTCTAAAGTAGTGTTTTATTTTGTGTTATCAGTGCTGCATTTTCTTTGAACTGTCACGAGACTGATTACCAGACTGTAAAAATACTACAAACTATAAAAATGTGTTAAACAAATATATAGAGTGTTATTAAAATGCTGTTATTTCATGGGACGTTACATGAACCAGGTGGCAAGTCCTGTAAAAATTTGGGTTAAGTGACCCACTCAATGCATTGAAGTGTGAATATTTGACCCCCAGTAATTCTGTCACAGTGCCCCCTATATTGACAGTTTCACTCCATTTTTAGCTTCATAATTTCCACATGCTTATGCATTGTGCCTGTAACCTGTAACTGTCTGTGTGTGGCTTTGTGTTGTGTTTTGTAAAAATGAATTCTAAATGCTGTGATATTGAGAAACACATGTGAACATTGTGCAGAACTGTAGTTGGTATGATTTTTGATAGATCTATAACTTTCTCAATGCAGAGTGACTTTCTGTTTTATTGGTACCGTATATTCATTATTATCATTTCCGATGCATTCCCAACCAGTGTAAGTAAAAGAAGAGAAAGAACGATTTAAGTGTCCGAAGGTGACAGCTGTCACTGCGCAGGCACTACAAATGTTGTGGTGAAAGTCATGGGAAGGAATACCTGAAAAGGAAAGCCTTGAGGCGACCTCGGAAAACAAACATAGAGGGTGTGGACGTGACATGTTGCGGCAGACTGTACGGAGAGCAGCAACAGGGTCGCCGACGGTTGACAGCCTTGTACAACGGACAGCCAGCAACAGTGAGGAAGTGGAACAGAGGTGTCTCCGGCCTCAATAGGCTGCTAAAACGCTTCTGGGAGCAGCAATTTTTACTATTTTACTGTATTTGTGTTAAACTAGAGCTTTATGCGCTTCTATTGCGTGTTTTTTCGTAAAATGTGGCCCGTATTTTTTGTTTTATGGTTAGTTTTTTTGCGTTTTCTCTCTCGGTTTTGTGCTTGGTTGTCAGTACCAGTACAGTTGACTGCCCAGAAGGACTCATCTCTGAAATAACGTGTTATTATGTGTTGAGATGGACATAAAACTCTACTCACTCACTTGTTTACATGACCAAAGTTAGTTAGTTAGTTAACATCCGAATGCTCTTAGTTTACACATACTGGTTACAGTAGCACGGCGGTTTTGTAATGCTGTTTTCATATGTCTGAGGTACTAATGTTAAAATGCGATTTGTTATTTGAAAGTAGAGTTAATTTTTTTATGTACTGTGGTGTTAGTGGACTGTGTGTTTCACTGTCTGTTTGTTAAATCATAAGATATACATAGCGGTTAGTGTTTATTATTGTGTACATAAATTCTGTGATCATGAGTTGCAACTGATGCTATAAATTGTACCAGTGACTGGACTGGCATGTCATTAAACTGTCTTGGATGGCCTTGTGATGATTTTTGTCTAGAGCAGTTTCCAGGGTGCATACAAATCATGGAAAGTCATGGAATTTAAAATTCAGATTTTCCAGGCATGGAATGCTATGGAATCAGTTTTAGGTCCTGGAATGGAAAACCACTTTCAGTGTTCTGTTCACACCCCGAGTTTCCTAATTTAGTAACAACTGTGTTTGTGTCAGCTGTGTTGGTGAGGTCTGAGCTTTTGTCACTATTTCTATTAGTGTATTGTAGATGCATTCAAGTTACTGTCGACCAATTATCTGTAGTGTTTTTAATGTACAGTCTGCCAGAACAACCAGAAATATTTTAATCTGTCACTATACACCACAGCTGTTGTCACACACAATGCTTTGAGAGCAACAGCAATAAATGCTTATTTAGACAATATTGAACGGTCCAGCAGTTTACGTCACGTGTCTGTTTTTTTCGGTCCTTTCCTGTCAAGACGCAACTTGCTAAGACGTAAAGCTCCGGCCTGCATTATACTATATCATTGGTGAAGTATTTACATATGATGCAATGCAGTGAGTACACAGCAAGAGACCAGTAAACATTCGCCACTGCTGACCAGCGTTCTCGCCCCTTTCCTCAACGTTTCTGTTAGCAGCCTATATAATGACGGCAACAAAAATGATCTTCCCCCTTGGAGAACTGGAGACCACCGGGACGCCCCCCCCCCATACTACGCGGATGAAGACTACCCAGCAGGACCTGAAATACTGAACCTCTCTCCCTGAACGAAGCAATTGACGTGGCTCAGAATCATCCACTCTGGAGAAAATGTGATCTCTACGTTTGGCGCTACCGCACTCATAGTGATGCAGGCCAGATGACATGGCGCTCTCACTGTCCCCAAACCCTGTAGCTGGATTGGGGAGGTCAAGGAAGGGAACAAAAAAGGTGGGGTTGAGCGCAGGGGATGAAGGGATACACCCTGCCTTTCCCATGTATGGAATGCAGGACAGAACACTGGTCACCGGACAGTGCAGCGACAACAGTACAACACACACAAATTCTGCAGTTAAACATGCGGCGTCGGTAGAATGAAATTCAACGAGAAATCTACATGGAATCGACAGTTACAACGTAGTACACTCAATACGGCGGCACGACAACACGTAACAGTAGTATACGTCAGAGTCTGTGACAGCTGGTGCAGAGTCGTGCCGCTAGGTGGCCAGCCTCGGCGTCACGGGGAACACACGCTCAGCCAAATAAACGAAGAACCGGATGTACCGTAGCCGATCTTGCGCATGCCCAAGACGACCAAAAATCGTCTCCCAACCGTTAAAGTGGACGTGAAACCTGATTGGAATAATGCGGTAACCGGGTCGAAGGTGAGGCCTAAGTATATTTTCCAGTCCTTAGCGGACGAAAATTTAGCCAACAGCTCCTTTATAACCCCCAAAATGTCAAGATATTAGTAATTAGAAGTGATTGGGTGACCTCAAATGTAGCATACCGAATATGGCAAAAAGTGTAGAAAATTTGCCCCCGGAGTTCCTTCCCCCTACTTTAGTTCCGGCACAGGACGTTCCACGGCTTCCACCCGTCCTGTGGTGGAGACATTCTCGGCTGCTTCCTCTGGAGCTCAGGTGGTCGTTGACGACGGCATTTTAGGGCGGCGTCGACGGCGGCGAGCGGACGACGCTGCCGGGGCGGCTGGACGCGAACAGACGGCGCGGCGTCGACCTGAGTCGCACCTCCTGTCGACGAGATGTCTGCGGGCACCCACTGCCGCGCACCGGCTCCGTGCACGGGTCGACAGGCAATTACTTCGGCGGCATGGAGAGCCGGGGCGCCAGTTGAAGTAGCGTGGAGTTGTC
>Ga0056132_1000452_pt1 | contig 10372 bp, 4 predicted proteins | sample WorMetLIZISLAND2_3_FD_71119 | JGI IMG/M metagenome (GOLD analysis project Ga0056132, IMG submission 71119) | Marine gutless worms symbiont microbial communities from Max Planck institute for Marine Microbiology, Germany - Olavius clavatus LIZARD... ...
ATGTTATGGGTACGTATAGGCGTTTATCACACACAGTTCTCAGTTTGCATACTTTCTTGTGTCCACACTTCTCAGCAAGATGTTTGATGTTGGTGACCGTGACTTACCGGTACTGACTTCTGGTAATTGAGTAATTAAAGGCTGAGTGATTAAGTGGCCTGTGAAACTACGTACAGGTTTTTTACGTTTTTTTTCAAAATCCAAAAAAACATGACTTTTTACGTTTTTTTGAGTGGCTGACCACGTTTTCTCGAATACTGGTGTGGAGTAGGCCTAGTTTAGTTTAGCAAGAGTATTTGTATAGCGCAATTAATCGGGATGTCGCATTGCGCCCCGGAAGGATAACAGGACGACCGGCAAATCGATCACCGATGAAGTGAATAGAGGACTGCAATGGCGCTGACATTTTGTCACGGACAGGTGATCAGGGGGATCGTTTGAAAATGACACACAGTCACATACAGTCCTATAGGCCTAACTGACATTTTTAACGGCCGACCTCCGGCGTAAACGCCGGCGTACCTGGTGACAGTGAGAATGGGACCCAAAAATAAGAAACGTCGGTTGTTCTAGCAATCGTGCAATTGCATGTGATAACGCAAATACAATCAAAATAACTGTTTTGAACATCTTTATTCGCCAAACATTCGGTTGACTAATTCCTGAACAAAATCGAAGCAGACCCGCGACAGACAAGGCGACGACTCTCTAGCCAAGTAAAGAATCGATAGAATTACAGCAAGACATTAGCAAGTCCACATGGAACGATTGCCATTTCAGTACGTTGTCGAGCAGTCGCACCACACAGTTGGCAGTAGTTGACAGTGTTGATGTACTGTTATAGACACTGGTGGCCGTGGTGCAATGTCATAGAGGCGCGGATCATGACGTAACGCGGGAGCGATTTTTTACCAGGGCGGTGGCTGACGGACGGACATATAGACGCCGAGTTTTAATAACAAGGTCGTGTTTATTTACTCTGCCAGGTTTAATCCGGGCTAACCCGCGCATATACCTATCCGTTATTTTTTACCAGCCGGGTAAAAAATTTGGGCTATTTTTTACCCGGTAGGTAAAAAAAGAACGGCTAGGCAGGCCGATATGTCTGGGTTAGCCCGGATTAAAACGGGCAGAATAAAAATAACACAACCATAATGAGTACCGCGACAGCGTGTCGAGGCGCCAAAGACAATGGAAATTGAGACGAAGAAGGCGTCGAGGAAGGGCAGGGAACTGGAGGGGTTTCCCTTCTATCAGAACACGCTGTTTCACATGCTGAGATAATAGGAGCTCAGGAGATTCAGCTATAATCTTCGCATGCGAAATAGCGTTATGTTCTGACAAATTTTAAGCAAAAATTAACATTAATATGCATTTTGCATCACAACTGCAATTTTTATTATGTAAAAAACCACCAGTTTCTGGGGGGACTTTGTCCCCAGACCCTGTACCGGAGCTTCCTTCGTCCCTGGACTCCACTGGGGAGTTCCGTCCCCAGACTCCCTGTGTCACACTGTGTGTAGAGTCGAAAACATGCTTTAAATTAAATTATTTAAATTCTTTAAATTAAATTGTTTTATTTTGTTACTCAAGGTTTGCTCCTCAAGCCCAGCCTATAGGACTGTGTAGGCCTATGTGTTGCAGCGCAGTTCCACAGCCGCTAGCACAGGCAACAGACATAGTGCTGTATAGGCCTACTGTAATTCGCTGCGATGCCATTAGCTAATGTCAATCAGCTGCCAGCCACTATCGAGACTGAAAGTGCCGCCCGCTGCTGATCACCAGTCGTGACGTGTATAGTGTGTGGGTAGCGTCAATGCTGAAATGTCTCGACCTTTAGCCTCACTTGTGGCGTGTACCTGGCTTCATCTGTGAAACTCAACTGTGTAAATCTCAATAACGTCCTATATACGTGATCTCTGCCAAGTCCATTATTTCAGCCGTAGCCGAAATCGTCCTACACAGCAGTCGGTCTGGGGCGGTCTGGGACTGAGAGTCAACAGGGCGTCATTACTGCCACCCACACCACACCAAGACCGCGAGCTCCAGCTGGCCGTTCAAGGGCATCCAAGGTCATTGATTTTGGTACCAATCGAAAGTGCGGCGCGTATTAGTGATTAACAGCAACTTTGGCCCTGTCTTACTCCTTTTCAGAGATATTGCAGGTTCTCTGTTGAAAACAGCTACCCCACCCCTATTCAACACGAAATTTGGAGATGTTCCCCTTGGACTAGATTGCTGATGTTATGGCTACGAACAGCGAATACTCTAAGCTAATCATCTGTGACAGATGATTAGCTTAGAGTAAGCCCATCTGCGCAATTACTTTCGAAGTAACCCAGCGTATATGACCATAGTCTTCGCCGTTATACAGACAGACGGACAGACAACATTAGCATAGCAATACGAAGCTCTGTACAGGGAATTTACTCCACCAGAGTACCAGCTGTGAATTTTAATACGATGACGTCATCATCATGACATCGCTTGCACTTTGAACAATAACCAACCACCAGATATTTCTGAGCAGACAGCAGTCTTTAATACACATCACCAGCGTCATTAGTGCATAGTTTCATCAGCCCAGCAACATGACGTGAAACCACCAGAAACTACACTGCAACAAATGTCAAGCGTGAATTTATATAATATAGCGCATGCTATATAAGGCCGATTGTTGTGAAATGTTAGATACAAAGGCAGTTCGGCAGTAGGAAGGCACACACCAGGGTAGTCACAACATGCACACAGTAATGATCCACAGTAACATCAGACAACGTACCTAAAGTAATAGGGTAACTCCCTGCACTCACCCTCAATAAACTTGTACTCAAAACTCCTGTGCACGTGACCGAAACTGAGCCGTTTGATTTGTCGGCTGTGTTTGAAAGTTTCTGCTACAAGAATACAGGCAGCATTCTATTCGGTGCAAGTGTCTTGTACAATTTTTTGGTAAGTTTCGTGAGCGTGTTATCACCTCTATAAACTAGGTCGTGCCATGGTTAGGGACAGTAGATAATCACGGAAACACGGAAATCACGGTTCGTCAAATGCCGTGAATGCCGTGTTTTTTGCCAAAATGCCGTAGTTTTACGTTTTCCCAAGAATATTTTTTTTTAAAATTTAATCAGCATAATTTGAAGTTTATTGTGTGAATTTAACACAAAAATATTTGCATTTCCTTTGCCTCTGCTACCAAAGTCCGTGTGCTTTGTTACTTACTGGCGGAATATGTGACCATATGACGTCATCGTAGTGTGTATTTTGCCTAGAATATACATTTTTCTGGAGTTGGAAAACCATGAGTTTTGGCAAATTAGCCGCTATATAAACTGCCTTGATTTTGCCGTGATTTCTGTGATTTTCACAAAAGTGTACCATTTTTTTTTAACCATTTTTTGCCGTTATTTTCTACTGTCCCTAGCCATGGTCGCCATTTTTGATCCACGTTGATTGAATTTTTATTGCTCTTTGCAAAAATGCAGCAGAAATTGAATGCACCAAAATCGACAAATTTCCGGCACTGAAAACCACGACAAACAACGGACTGGACATAAAATGGAAACTGAAATTATGGTCTTGACACACAACATAGTTTACTCTATGGACAAAAACATAACATGTAATTGCACTGCGATAATAACATTTATGCCAGTAAGTGTTGTTAGTATTAACTGCAGACACTGCAATGCAGCTGGCGGATAAATGCAAGTTGCAACACACACATACATACATGTATATATCAATCACCTGAACCATCATGAAATAGCCACGATTCTTTGTACACCTGCCTGCAATGCATGCTAGGCAAAACGTTCAGCAGCTGACTACGTCATTCAGTATACTTAACATTAACTGTGTGCATAGTAAAGTACCCGTCATCATGGTTAGTCATGGTAATAGCAACCTCATGCAGTCACAGAGTAATGTAAGGCTGATGTTAGACACGTGACAAAGTTGAGCCACTTTGTAGTCTGACTTCGCAAGTTGCCCAACTTTTGACGAGTCGCGCAACTAATTTGCCGGATAGAAACCATCTCTATTCTTCGGCAATTTCTCGCTCTGTTGCTCAGCTGTGGTCAGAGTGGCGTTTGTCTGAAGACTAAAGCCGTCCAAACAACTGTAACAAAACTGAAACAAATATGTTTCAACTGACCGCAAACAAAACTGCTTTATATCAGTTCTGTTACAGCACCTCACACATATGAAACACAACACTTAACCAATTCCAAAGAAGGCGTGGTCTATCGGATGGACTTGGCTGTATAACTAAGTGCAGTGATTACATCACATTATATCACATTCTGGTCTTTGAGTGGTTGATGGCTGAAACGGGCTGAAACTGTTTTTCAGCATTTGCATATTATTTTAACATGCGAATGAACAGGCTACGAGCCCGAAACAATCCCGAAACATTTTCAGAGTAGTCTCAGCTGTTTTGTTTTGGTTTCGTTTCACATGTGCGGGCGTCTGAAACAAAACTGTTTTGTTTCACTTTTGTTAAGGTATTACTTCAGACACAGAACACTGTCGAACAATAACAACAGTTCTACAACAGACAAGTAGTCCTACACTCAACAATCAACACATTGACTAGATGGACAGACCACAACAATAGTTGTAATGCGGTCAATCTTAGCACACTCACTGGCTGCCTCATAGCATCATATTTATAGCTATCACGTGTGACTCAGTCAAAACGAAGGCACTCTGGTGCAGAAACAACTGCATGCCAGTTTGCGTTAATTAGATATGTTTTTTTCACATAATGCCCAATAGTCGCGTTTAAATGTACTGACTGTCTGTTACACTTCACATTAATTTTTCTCCTTAATTCCTGTCCTGACCTTGAATGACCTTGAATAAAACATAAAACAAATAAGGACAAATAAGGTCATAAACCTCTACATAAATTACTATTAGTACAGACAGTTTTATAAATGTCAAATAAGTCATAATTTTTAAATAAATAAATACTGTTTCCTGAAATGCTGTAATGATCTTTAAGTAATTCAATCAACAGAGCATATACAGCTGGCTATCAATGGTCTGTAGCAAGTGCATCTCTGTTCTGCACCATTAACAAGATATTATCATTTATTTATGAAACAGAAGGCCACACGGCCATAAATCACAATCACAACTCCACTAAGCTATGATTAGCTTTGTTAATGATACCTACAGTATCTGAGTTGAGCTGTCAGGCTGCTAGGCACACAATGCAGCACGGATACTTATAATTATGGACAGGTTTCCTTCTGAAATGACCTCCAAATCATCGGCAATAACACTGTCTGACAGAACAGATATGTTCTATAGTAACCATATGTGCAACTTGGTAGTGTTTCAAAGACAGTCGGCTATTGATTCAAAATCACAAAATTTTCGCTCGCCATTTGCATTTAATGCACCCATCAAGGGTAACCACTGTGGAATTTTGCCATGGAACTAGATATGAAAAGAATGGTGGGATAGTGAGTACTGAAAAGAAGTTTTATGATATGTTTAGTTTAGTACTACGACAGCATAGACAACTGTAACGAAAGAGCGACCAGTCAGAATTCACATCACATACATAGTGCCTGCATAGCACTGAGGGTTAAAAACAAGTGAAATGTGACCATGCAGTAGCAGGAACACACAAACGACTTGCCAGAGTCCACAAAATCATTTGATAGTCATTGTTAGTTTATTCTTTAAATGCTGCCTTTGTTCACACACAATAACTTACACACTGTGATTGTCAGTTTTTTGGTTATAAAAGTATGACATGTTTTAAACACAACAGGCCCGTGTTGATGCAAAACAAAACATGCTAAAGGCAAAGCTGACATGTCAGAAACTTTTTTCCTCAATAAAAACTCCGTAGTTTTAGCCGATCGTACTGCCATGATACCATCATCCTTCTGTGATGCTGTTCACTGTGGCTAAACAATAAATCCTACGGCAAAAGTGTCTGAAAATGTGACTAGGAAGTGTCCCTTAGAAACACAACTTTCAACCCCTTACACTGACCCTATCCCTGAAGCTCCCCCAAATTTAGAAATTTACTTATTTATTATATCTCGCTTTCTTGATCACATGACCAATTTGCATATGTTGCTACCAACATGGGACTGTATTGTTGTTGAGGTGATCATTAATTAATGCATCGTACACAGTACAATCGGCTATCTCTGCAATAGCTGGGATCCTTCCTTGTTGTGGAGTTGTAATGCCATTTCTAAATGCAACATGTGATGCTTGAAATGCTGCACCATTCTATGTACAAATTCTACGCCACACATATTACACTGAAGCTGAAGTATATTACAAGGCACACACAAACATCTGGTTAGATTACTGTATGTACAATGCCAATCTTGTGAGAGCTAGTGCAATTGACTGACTGCTGAGCTAAGAGCAATCACACATCACCGTGTATTACATCCATCACCATCCAGTCAAACGATGTATCATCACAACACCAGTGGCAAGCTGCCATGGGCGTCAAGTTTTGCAGGACGATATGTGCTTCATCTTCCCTTCTAATCCCATTCCTCTCCCATTCTCACCCAAACCACTTCCCCTAGGCGAGGGGGAGCACCGAAAGCTACCTGGCAAGTCTATGGATTTTGTGCACTATAAACCACACAAAAAGTATTTATGATTTATAGCCCAGCTGTTCGTGAACTCACTGGACAAGACCAACTACTGACGAAAATAAGGGAGCACAGAATTCGGTGGTGGTGTCACCTTCATCGGATGGAGGGTGGAAGACGAGCAAAACAGGCACTTAACTGGATTCCTGAGGGATCATGCAAGATTGGTCGACCACGCATCACCGGGAGCGACAACATTAGGAAAGACATAGAGAGTAATGGAGTCACATGGGAAGACCGATAAGCAAGAATGGAGGAGTTGGATTGCCCAATGTGCTAGACACTGGATGGACTAAGGTCTAAGGTAAGGATAGCCTATAGTTGCTCTGGCCATGTGTTTTGGTGAAGTTATTTAGGTTATGTTTTACTTTTACAGTGACATACAGTTGCCACTAGTGCCTTTATGCTGTTGGTTGGGTGACAGGAAGAGCACCCGGTCTGTAAAAAAACTCTTGCTTCAAAACCACTTGAGATGGCAGTTAAGTCAGTGGGTGGGGTAGATTCCAAAGTACCTCGCGGACAACCCCACCTGGCTACTTGAAAAAGACGGTATGAAGAATTTTAGCTTGTCCCATGGGGATGCTCAGGATAAGAATGACGGGGGATTAAGAATCAAGAGGCAACTGGCCAACTCCGGCTTACCTGGAAAATAATGTGTGTTAACAGTGATAAACAACAGGAATTGACGCCCCTGCATGCTGCACGTACAAGGCACTGTATATAACAAAGAAGGCAAACCAGTACCGGTAGTTCACAGCAGTATAAAGCACAGGAAAAGACAATGCTGCTGGTCTAACAACAATGCTGCTTTATGTAACACAGACTAGCCAATGAACACATTAATGCTATGAACAATGACAACTAAAACTCTACCTAGTACCGGCTTAGTGCTCCGCCGACAATAACAGCCGGCACTGTGCAATCATCAGTATTAGCCAACTGCTGTTAAACACTTTAACAAGATGACGATACTGATATATACAGCATATTGCTAACACAAGAAAAACATTCCAATGTACACAAATCTGCATTCAACGACTCCTTTCCTTTGCCATGCTGCTTTGCCACAAGAAGCCTGAAACCTGTATCTAACAACTGAAACTATGTGCGCTATCATGACAACGACATATTTCACAAAAAATAGACAGAATAGCAGCCTTATTAGACTCTTCACATGCCAATGTAGTTATCTTTTTCACAATAAAATATCAATTTACTGGAAAAAATTTTACATAAAGCTATATAGTAATATATTATGTCAGCTATTTACATTTTGTATCACATCACAAATCTACAAGTGTTTAAGAGACGATACAGCAACATATTTCACTGCAGCATCCATGGTTAAGAGGAAGGGACATAAAGCTTACAAGGGGCTTCAAACGAGAACAAAATTGCTATAAGTATGTTTATAAGACTGACACAACCTGAGCATGTGCAAGGCAAAGGCCACAAGAAAAATCTTGCTGGGACCACAAGTTCACAAACAATTAAACCTCATCTGACACGTGAAAAACAGCGCTGCAGCAATTAGCACTAGCAATGGCCAGATTGTCCTGTTGCACCATCTGGCAAGTAATGTTACAGCAATTTTCTAGCCCAGCCTGATTTGATGCCCTTGCTCAGGGTGATAGTGTTCAAATTTCCAGACGAACCGTACCTAACCAAAAACTAGGATGATGGGGATATCTGATGGTGAGACTGAGGCTACATGATCTTAGCTGGATTAGCTTAGTCACAATACCAGCATGTGATAGAAGGACAGACAGATGGACACGACTATCACTACAGAGTGCTGTATGGTATTAGTTACTGCAGGGCTCTAAACGGCAATGATATGGAGACAAAATACTGTGTGAATAAACAAGTCTCTACACGGAGCATCTAATGTACATGCAAACACAAGACTATAATACAAACCGTGCAGCACGATAAGACTCTGAGAAGATTTTGGATGCTGTAATGCCACTTGTGACTTGTATTGCAATAAAAACAACAAAAAGACTTGAGCAGTAACATGTATGTACAAAGGCCGCAGTAACAATAACAACAATCACTAACAATCTACACACTGAGCTCAGCATCGGCTGCTCAGATAGTAGTACTAGGCACAAGTGTTACACAAACACACTGTATGTAAATCTACCGATTTTCACGCTGCACTGAATCTGCACGTTCCATGACTGGTTGCTATCGCAAATGTTTCTACAGCTAGACAAATACAGTCTTTAAAGTTACGTGGTTAAAAACAGCCGACCTTTCCAAAACAAAGTTAGTTCTAAATGCAGACCCTCAAGCACTAACGGTCACTAACAACTGAAAGTTTCTTTGCTTCAATGTAAGTTCTAGAGATGAAACACGTCTTCATGTGTCGGGAACGACGCTCTCTGTGCGGCTAAACAGTCTCAGGTGATGTGATTTGCTGGTTGCCAATGTCATTACTTCCAGCCATCTATTAACATCATCAACAACCATCGTCGTGTCTATAAACTCCAATTTTCAGCGGCTTTTTCAAAACTTCCAGTTTTCACATAATTTACTTTTCAGTTACTTACTGGGAGCTTAGTCATATCAACATTAACTCTTTCGCCGCCAATTAATTTTTTGAAAGTACACCACAGTACCCAGTTTCCAACAGCCCATTAGAATGCAATATGTGGTAAATTTCACTAGCATGCAATAAATGTCGATTTTGGTCAACACCGGCGATGAGCGCACGTTGTCGACTATAGTCGCCTGTGGCGTCAAGCCTGGGTGTCGACTATAGACGCCGGCGGCGGCAAAAGAGTTAAAACTACTGCCATCAGTTTATGCTTGTCCAGATCAATATTCATGATTAAATTCAACCAAAGTGTGGGTCAAATGTGCAGTGGACAAGAGTATAACTCTGAAGACATTATAACAGCATTCTGAATAGGTAGAACTGCGAATTTATCAACATCAATTAAACTTTATCTGAGGTCATCAAACACAAAATACTGCTCACTGCAAAGTGATTTAATTTAGACGTCAGCCTCTTGTCATTATTTTACATCATGTTTCTGGTGTTTATTAAATGAATTTATGTAATATTTGTTACAAACTGTGGATTTCTACTGTGAATGCCTTTACTCCATAGATCTTGCCACAGAGCACTAATAACTTCTTAATGGGAAGAACTCCTCATCACATTTTGCACAAACGAACACTGCTATTCTTGGTTCTCATAAGTCAGCACCTTTCCAGACATACTCCAGATTATGTCAGGTGCCCAAAGAGAAACACTTGGGACTGCCAATACAGCTTCTTACATAAAAAAAAACTACATCGAGGTATGGCTAGTCCATGTAAAGCATTAAAAAATGGAGCACACACCGCTCAAACGTGTACTGGCTCTCAGCCCGAAAGAGATAAATGTGGTTCTTGAACTGCAGCTTGAAAACGAAATCCTTCTGAATTCCATCAGCGGCTGTCGGCAGCTGAACCGAGTAGCCGAGTAATGGTAGACTTGCCAGCGGGTGATCGTCCTACAGTGAACACCATTCATAACTCACACTAACAGGTCATTTGTCAACTGGACTGAGTAGAGTTTAATGCCCCACCCGACACAGTACAGGTCATTTTGGAGGCGGTCTTCACAGCCAATCACTTGACTGTTACTGACAAACAAACAATAAGGAAAAAACTCGATATAAATCACAAAAATACACACATAAACACAATACAAATCAAAGAAAACAAACAACTAAACA
>Ga0056132_1000453_pt1 | contig 10371 bp, 6 predicted proteins | sample WorMetLIZISLAND2_3_FD_71119 | JGI IMG/M metagenome (GOLD analysis project Ga0056132, IMG submission 71119) | Marine gutless worms symbiont microbial communities from Max Planck institute for Marine Microbiology, Germany - Olavius clavatus LIZARD... ...
CTTAGTATTATTTCATAATTCAGTCAGAACCGCCAATCGCCGTATTTCCGCAGCTGACACGAGCACGCGTCGTCAGTATCGTCACAGTCAGTTATCAGTAGGGACCACAGTTTTCCACAGAATGCGGAATTCTGAGCCGAGCCGCGGAATTTACCCATTTCCACGGAATTTCTATGTTGTCACGGAATTTTGCAGAATTCGGTACTGGGCGGTGATAAGGGGACAAATACGGCATATTTTGATGGAGTTCAGGCCACCGTACTGTAAGTATACATGATTTCATCATGATATATATGACTGCCACTCAGGCTTTGATGGGAGGAATACTGAAAATATTGAGCTTAGCTTCTATGAAATATTGCTGGTTTATTTGGTAGACAGACTGTATCTGTCAGTTGCAGTAGCCGTCGACAAATACTGCATATTTGGTTGGGTTCAGAGGCAGTAGAAAATTAATTACTGTATGTGGAAAATTTGCGGTGGTGAGCCGTGGAATTTGGCAAACTGGCCCGCGGAATTTGGAAAAATTTTCCGCGGAAAACTGTGGTCCCTAGTTATCAGTATTATCATTTATACTGTTATCAATTAGCAAACCGACATGAAAACTGAAACATGCAAACTCTATTCTAGAGTATTTTGAATATTTCTGCCAAATGTCATCAAAATCAATCCTTATAATTTCGAGCTATACTGTTTCAAAGTTGGTGTGTTAGACACAGTGTACTCTTTAATGTGTTTTATTTTATGCACCCAACACTCTAAGTATGTCTCATTGTCTTAATCAAGATTTTGGGCAGTGTTCCGTGATAATAACTCTTAAAAACATTTTGCACATATACAGATTCAAATACTTCAACTTCTGGCCCCCTAGTTCTATTGGGCTAATGCCCACTCTCCAGGTAACAAAAGTGATTGAATGATTTGACTGTTGATAGCACAATTGTCGTGTGATGGTGCTATGTCTGTCTGCTGCGGAGGCCGTGACTCATCCTCATCATCACCATGACGACCAACAGACAGCTCATGTTGCTAGGACAAGACAGGCGGCAGAGTGGATATCGACTCGTGAAGATGGTACGCGTCAGTTTCTCTCAGTTCCACGCGGCACAAACTTTCATTTGGTTCTCGTGCTTTTCGTATCTCTGCACTGAAAAATATGGAACTCCTTACCTCCTCACATTTTGCAGTCTCAAACATTGTCTACATTCAGACGTCATTTAAAGCCCACTACTTTCAGTTAGCACATCCTGCCCCCCTAGCACCCATCACCATTGCGCCCTGATTCTCTTCCAAGTCTTTGGCACTGTAAAAGTGACTCACTTACATACTTGTTTACTGGTAGTGATAGCTTTGTACTTGTTTTAGTTATGCAATTCATGGCTTTGATTTGAAGGATAGCAATCCCAAGACGTTCACTCTGACTCATTCGTGATTGGGGTGGGGCTCACCGCTCTGATCCTCTCCAGGAACCTGGAAAAGTAAAACAGAAACGACAAAAGTAGCTCACATGAAACCTTTGTACTGGCTGTTTTCCAGGTATGGCTTTGTTAGATGATGACCACGAGAGAAGCTCGCGGAAACTGGTGGAGTGTTTTTTGAGAACAAGTGTTCAGTCGTGCCTTGTTTAGGGAAATTTAATGCAATCTTCGTGCAAAATATCACAACTGTTCGTTACTTACTTGATTTATACGAACCAACATAGTGACGTCAGTCACCCACATGCAGACTGAGACTAGCACTGACTTAACTGCTTTCCCGCAACCGTGAAGGAATGTTTCAGCAGGATGGCGCTCGTCTGCATGCCATACATCAAAAGCTCTGTCTGTCTGTCTGTCTGTGTCATCAAAGTGCCGACCCCGAGCCTCAGTCACTGCAAGCATTGAAGTACCGTCTCTAAAAAGCATGGAAATCAATTTCTCTGTCAACACTTCAAAATCTTATCAGTTTTATGCCTACCTGACTGAAGCAGTCGTTAAAAACAATGGAGATACCATTCCACACTAACAGTGAACATGGACGGCGACATCACTTGACGTTAACGTTTATCAGTCTGTTATTGTGTAATTTCAACGGTGGTGTTATATAAATGAGTACTGTAAATGCTGTGTAATAGCTACAGCTATAAAATTTTATATGAAGATTTTTATTGAATATATCTACGAGGATACATAAAATTACTGCTGAGTACTGTTACTAACAGGCTTCTAGTTGAAATTGAAATCATTCATGACCTATCGTGTCACCCTATATCTGCTGTTCTATTTGTAAGTGGACACTTAAACTTGTGTGTAATGTAATGCCGTGTAATATTTCCCCTGACCAATAATGTTGTTGGTGACTGAATGTAGATGGTTCAGATTATTACGCTCAGATCTCAGATCAGTCTGGCCGACCGGTTGACCTACCTCCTGTTGAACGCAAGGTTTGTTAGTCACACCTTATAGCTCTCTGTCTGTCTGTCTGTCTGTCTGTCTGTGTCATTTTCAGCCAGACATGATGTGATGTTGTCCAAGCAGTTTTTTCCAGTCTGTTTAGCTTGCTACTGATGTTGTATTGGTAGGGTTGTAAGTTTTCCTGAGATTTAATTTTTAGAGGACATCCTGGAAATTTCTGGATGTATCAGCATCATCAGCAAAGTAGTCACCAAGACTCCATCGCTACTCTGGTTCAAGCATTCGTTTCTAGTTGAGTTGACTACTGCTGCAGTCTTCTGACTGGTTCCCCAAAGTTCGTGATGGATAAATTTCAGAAAGTTCTCAATGCAGCTGCACGAGTTATCTCTAACTCTCGAAAGTATGATTGGGGCTTGACATGCACCAGAAGACATGAGCTACATTGGTTAGACATCCCTGAACGTATTCAGTTCCGAACTGCAGTCACTGTTCATTGCTGTCCGAATGGTCTGGCACCAGCATAACTTACTGAACTGTGCACCCCTATCACACAGAGCAAGTCGAGCTGTCGTCTACGGTCGTCATATCGTAATAGGCTAGCTGTTCCGTCGGTCAAACTATCCATAGACTCTCGGTCGTTCTCCGTGTTTGGAATGCTCTACCTAATTACCTTAGAAATCCCTCCCTTTCCATTGATGTTTTCAAATGTTATTTAAAAACGTTTTTATTCGCTCAGTATTAACGCGACGCTATAGCGCATTATAAACATTGTGCCTCTGCGCTATATAAATTGATTGATTGATTGATTGATTGATTGATTGATCCGTACATGACTGTGGATCAGAGGGAACATGCACATAGATCCTGTGCAGTGATACAATAACAGTTAACCAATAACCATGGCAATAACGATAATTGTGTAATAACTGATAACAGTTTTCTGCGGCAAATTTTTCCAAATTCCGTGGGCCATTTTGCCAAATTCCGCGGCTCACCGCGGCAAATTTTCGACATATAGTAATTAATTTTTACGGCCCCCTGAACCCGAACAAATATGCAGTATTTGTCGCCAGTAACTGCAACTGAGAAATACAGTTGTCTACCAGATAAACGTGGAATATTTCACATAAGCTCAGATCTATAGTTTCAACATTCCTTCCGTTATGGCCCAATTGGCAGTCATGTATTTCGTGGCAAAATCACGTATACATACAGTATGGTCACCTGAAAACGACCAAAATGTGCAGTATATTTGTCCTTTTATTACTGGCCAGTACCAAATTCTGCAAAATTCCGCGAAAACATAGAAATTCCGCGGCAACTGGCAAAGAGTGACTAATGCTTAGTTGGCAGAGTGTACAGTGCACTAATAGGAAATTTTTAACTTTCTGGAAGCTTCTGCAAAGACTAGAATAAATTTTCAAAGCTTAGAGTATTTTTTCCGAACTTTTTCAGTGGAAATTTTCGGAACTGCCCTAACTCGCAACCCTAATGATGATGTTGCTGTTTATGATGACACTGCTGCTGTTACATGTTACCAGGCACTGATGTTGGCGATGGTCCTTCATGAAAAAGGCCGAGCTGCACTAAAACGTCGTCAGTTTGCTGATGCTTTAGTCTTCCTGCTAGAAGCTGACAGCGAGTTTAAGTAAGTAAAAAATTTGTATCATTTATCATTATTTCAGCTATTTTTTACTCTGTCTTGTCTGTGTACTGCTGTTCCTATTCTCACTGCTGTTTGTTAGTGAAGCACCACATTCTGGATATATTGGATTCGATCAATTTCTGAACATTTTCAGTAATGGAACGTCTGTAGTTTGCTGAAGCAGAAGTTTGAACAGGTTGATTGCAATGTCTTTGCAACAGTGTTGAGGTGATTACTGTCTATTGTAATAGACTGGTTGCAGTGTCTTTGCAACAGTGTTGAAGTGATTACTGTCTATTGTAATAGACTGGTTGCAGTGTCTTTGCAACATAATGCAGGCAAAGGTGTTATAGCGGTGACACACACTCAGGAAACTTGTATCAGAAACTTGCACCAATGCACATGAGTGACATGTACTTGGATGGGTGACTGCCTGCAGGCGGGTAAACCATCTCGGTATATAACAAGTCACCTAGGTCAACTCAGCCTTCCATCCCTCCGGGGAGGTAAATCAAGTACCGGCCTGTATGGCTGGGGTTAAGGCGGGGTGTGTTCACTTGTGTCGGGTGGCAGGTAACACTGTGTGATCCCATATGGCAAGTGACACTCCATATCTGTGAGATGGAATTCCATTAACAGCTATACACTTCCTTTACCTTCTTTACCTTTTACATGACCAAAATTGTGCGGTTTGATTGGTCGGCTGTGTTTGAAAGTTTCTGCTACAAGAAACTAGCACGGAATAGAGCTGAGTTCTGGTTCTGGTGCAAGTTTCTTCAGAGTGTGTCACCACTATTATAGTTGAGTGCTGTGCCCTTGTAACACTGTGAGTTGTTGAAGCAGTGGTGGTACCGTAGTCTTTTGTACAGACTTGATTTCAACATGACTGCAGCTGTTTGGAAATGTTTGAAGCTGTTTAAAGCTGTTTGAAGCTGCTTGAAGCTAACTAAAGCTGTTTGTAGCTGTTTAAAGCTTTTTACTTATTCCGAGGTTAGAAAATATTGATAAAACGCCAAAACTTGATCCAAGAATAAATCTCAGGTTATCTTCCGATCTCAGAATAGCTATTCCGAGGTTGAACCTGAGTTGATAAAACTGGGCATAAAGCTGTTTGTGGCTGTTTAAAGCTTTTTGAAGCTGATGAAAGCTTTTTGAAGCTGTTTAATAGTTGTCGTTGGTTGTCTGTGTGTTGCTAGCAAGTGTCAGTCGAGTGGAGTGCTGGGTCTTGTTGACAATTATGCTCTCGTCTGTCTGGACATCTGCTGGTGTTACCTCTGTCTGCAGAATATCTCGGCACTGCCAGATGCCGGTCAGTCAGTAGTAGTGGTAGCAGCAGCAGCAGCCACAACAACAGCAACAACAACAATCTTAAGCATGATACAGTTCATTGCTTCATTGGCATTTCATATGTGTAATCAAAGTAGAATCTTGCAAATAAAATGGAAGACTTTGTCACCAACAAGGAGGTAACAAAAGTCACTGGATTGTCCGACGTCAGAACAACAGTATTTCAACGTCGGATTTGTCTGTTTAGACATGTCGCCTGCCTTCCGTCCTCCCTATCAATACAACAGCATATGTTCTGTGCAGCGAAAAGTTTGATCCACTTTCTCAGCTGGGCTTCTTGTGCGAATTTCTGCTGCAGCCATGAAAATGGTTGGTGAAGAATTATAAAATGTAATTCACTTTCGGATATGTCAAACATGTATGGTAGTTTTTAGGTTAAACATTGTAGTGACATACATATGCTGCATGTGGTAAATGTTGCTAGAGAAAAGGCTCAAGGCATGCGAAGACTGTTTTCACAAGAGTTATGGAGCCAACTTGGAGCGACTTACAGTAGTCAAGGTAGTGTTCATGTGTTTGCATTCTGACCGTTTGTATGTCGGTTACACTAATGCATCGACTAACGGGTGACTAGGACTAACTGGCTACTGGGTGGCGGCGTAGTGTAGTGGCTAGCGCATTGACATTAATCAACGTAGTTAATTGACACTGGGCCTGGTTACTACTTGGATGGGTGCTTGCGTGCAGGTAAACCGTCTGGGTTTGCAACCAGCCTTCTAGGTCGACTCAGCCTTCTATCCTCTGCGGGATGGTAAAATGAGTATCAGCTTTCGGGCTGTGAGTAATAATAAATGGCGATGGTGGATGTAGTGATGTGCAGCCTACAGGCGGCCTTATGGCTCAAGTCTGTCGGCTTGGTCCAAAGGTCGGCAGCCTTCTGGCGCTGTTCTGCATCCATCACGTGAACCGGGTGAACTCTCACAATGACTGTTACAGAGTCATGATGGCAGCACCATAAACATCATTATTATTATAGGACTAGGACTATCGGGCTAACAGACGAATGGGCTAGGTTTAGGGTAAGGGTTATAGGTCCGATATAGCCCCTTAGCCTGATAGTCCAATGCTCTATCCAGTGTAACCCTTTGTGTGTTGGCTGTCCTGTCCACTACAGCTCAGATACAGTTTTATTTACTTCTTTTTTACAGGGATCTCATAAACTAGTGCAGAAATATATTAACAGCAAGAGTTGAAAATTAGCTTGAATAACGCGTGGGAACAAAACAACAAACACGTTTTCTCGCTTAGCATAATGTCTGTGTAGTGTATCGTTCATTGTTATCGCGTGGTCTTGCAATCGCATGTCGTCTGTCTGTCCGTCTGTGACATTGGTGGATTGTGATCACATAGGTTGGAAATCTTGGAAACTAATTGCACAGACAGTCAGCCCAACACCTTTGCTCTTTGTATCCCAAAGGTCATCCACCTTCTCACAGGGGAACATGGGGAAATTTTGGGGATACTAGAGGTGGGATGTGGAAAGAAGAACCTGTTGAGCTTGACTCTAATCCAACTCTGTGAAGAGACATGAGAGGCACTCATATACAGGGCACATCGCGCAGTCATCTTCGTGACAGCACAGCTTTCCTGTTGTGTATGTGGTTGCTAGGGTGGGTCTGGTACGGAGGCTGCTCTGTTCGTTCGGCTGCATCTTCTTCAGGCTGTGGTGGCGTTTCATCAGAGAAGAAATGAGGATGCAGTTTCTCTTCTGATGAAGGTTGTCTGGTCTTGTTTTCATCACCACATTATCACATACTGACTGTCTGTTCACTTTTTGGCGCCCTTATAGTGACTTTATGGACATGTTACGGCGCTTTTTAAATTCTTTTATCATTATTATTATTATTATTGTCAAATTTCTTAACGAACTGAAGGCACGTTTTTGGAGCCGCTTATACTTGACTTGAGCCATACTCACCACAGCACCTCTGTGTCTAGTTTTTATGTGGACACCGTGGTGCTTCAGACCATGGCACTCTACAAATTCACTTTAATGTTATGTTCTGTTATCACCATCATCTTCATGATTATCATTATCATCAATGTCATCCTCATCATATTGTTGAGTCATTTAGTATAGTGTCAGCTTCAGCAAGAAGCAAAGCTCTTGCAGAGAAAACTGATCAAACTGCGTTCATTTTGTTAAATAAATAATTACCGGTAGGCAAGTAATACAGAAATTTAGACACACTTTAAACGATTAGTCACAATGCGCCACAATCTCAACGCCCAAACAAATAAGTCTTTAGCAACTGCTTAAACTGTTCGTAGCCGATGTCAATGTCTGTTTGCCTAGGACCAATTGGTGGAGATAATTATGAAGCTTAATGAAGTCAAATAGGCTTTTTAAAGTTTTTTTTCTGGACTGAAAGCTGTGATGTTATGTGATAGTGTTTTCTGCCGTGTTATTTACTGCCACAGGCTCGCTGGTATGCATGGCAGTTGTTCGTTGTTGTGAAATTTCATTTTAGGCTGAAACTGAGTTGAACTCGTTGAAGACAAGTGAAACAGACATGCAGCAGGGTTAGTTCACCATCATTAGGGACCACAGTTTTCTGCAGCAAATTTCTCCAAATTCCGCGGGCCAGTTTGCCAAATTCCGCGGCTTACCGTGGCACATTTTTCACATATAGTAATTAATTTTCTATGGCCTTTGAACCCGACCAAATATGCAACGTTTGTTGCCAGTAACTGCAACTGACAGATACAGTCTGTCTACCAAATTAACTGGCAATATTTCAGATAAGCTCAGCTCAATATTTTCAGTATTCCTCCCGTCAGAGCCCGAGTGGCAGTCATGTATTTCGTGGTGAAATCATGTGTGGCGGCCTGAACTCCACCAAAATATGCCATATTTGTCCCTTATCACCGGCCAGTACCGAATTCCACAAATTCCGCGAAAACATAGAAATTCCGCGGCAACTGGCAAATTCCGTGGCTCAGCTGAAAATTCCGTGTGCCACAGAAACTGTGGTCCCTAATCATCATCATTGTTGTCATTGTCATTGCTGAATGTGGTCACATTCTTCATTCTTATTTCTGTAATTTTTGTCATTTTGGTGGTGAAATAAAGATCATCATCAGCATCAGTATCGTCCCACAATGGTTAGACCGATTTCAATTAGAAATGTTTTACCTACATCAAGGCCATTGAGCATTTCATCATACAAATAATAGTACTACCAAGATTTGTTAGCAGATCGTCAAAAAGAAGAAGAGTTTGCTTAGACCTAGTCCATAGGATGTGAGCTCAAACCCTTTGCAGCACTGAGCCGGTGAGGGGAAACGCAATTAAGCTAGCATACAAGTTTGCCGGATGGCCGGCTCAGTTAGCAACCAGCGCCTTTAACCAATTAAGTCAGTACACCAACAGTCCTGGTCACAGGGCCTACTCTTTCACAAAACTCGCCATTTTCTTCCCTAGCGGTATCCATAACCATTGCTACTACTCATTTCGCCTACCTACGGAGGGATGACCAGGCTGAGTTGGCCTTGGTGGCTTGGTTAAATACCAAGATGGTATACCCACGAATGGTCACCTTGGTGGCTTGGTTAAATACCAAGATGTTATACCCACGAATGGTCACCCATCTCGGTACTAACCCGGCTCATCGTAGAGTAACTTTGTTGATGCTGCCAACATCATTACCACTAAGCCAGCCTGACACCGTCACCTATATTTACCTGTTGGTTAGCTAATAGTTAGACTTTGTATACTGAACAATAGTAGTAGGATGGCTGTATTTTATTGATGCATATAGTCTGCGCAGTGGCGGCTATCCTGTGGAGTTTTTGGGTCCTGACCCCTCATTTTCTGCCAGTGTGGCAGTCCAAATGTGCACGGACCCTCCACTTTTTAGTGTCATTCTGCTATACGTGGCCTGTAATCCGTAGTATGAGTTCTGCCGACAGTGGCTGAACTCTGCATGAACGCTAATTTCTGGAGTTCATTAAACACCAATGTGGACTTTATCGTTTGACTGTATAAATTACATCGATGTGTTTGGCAGCGGGTGTGCGGGCTCTGCCCAGATCAGACCCCCTTGGGCCTAGAGAGTCCATGAGAGGGAAGGGAAGAAAGGAGCATTGAAGGAGGGAGAGAGTGAGAGATGGCCAGACCCCCCAAGATTTATGACAGATCGTGTGTGTGCACTGTTAATGATGGTGATGGTTATGTAATATGTATGTCAGTGATGATGATGGGTTTCTCCGAGAGCGAGGCACGGCTTGGCCTGCGAGCTTGTCAAGGTGACATTCAGCGAGCAGTGGCACACATTGTCCAGAGACGTGAGGTCAGAGGTCACGACTTTTACCCTGACCCAGTTAACAGTACGGTGCTAGAGGTCACGTTGACCTAGTTAATCAAGAAGTGTTACATCTGCTAAGTTGGCTTGTGAGAGATTGTAGGTGACATAATAATAACAACAACAACAATAATAATAATAATAATAATAATAATAATAATAATAACAATAATAACAAATTTCGGTTGATGTGACAAAGTTGCAACAACTATAAGGTCACATTACAGTTAAATAAAGTCATGTGGAGTGCCTCATGTCACCCATCACATGGTCTACCTTGCTCTTGCAAGTTATTTTTATCCATTTTTTTAAAAATTTTCTCTATGTAGTTGTTTTTACTCAAAACCTTTGTGACACTGAAAGGCAATTACACTTAATGATGCATTAGACTAGCGAGCTATCGGGCTGATGGACCAGGGTTAGAGTTCCAATATAACCCGTTAGTTCGTTAGTCTGATGCGTCACTAAGTGTGTAAAAACCTTTTATGTGATGATGTGCTATTAAGAAACTACTCACTCACTCACTCAAGGCTTCATCATTAGACGTTGGAACAGGATGAAATCTAGCGTCGATTGACAACCACCGAGGTCAACTCAGCCTTCTACCCTCCGTGGGATGGTAAAATGATTATCAGCTTTCGGGCTGAGTAATAATAAATGGCAATGGTGGATGTAGTTACGT
>Ga0056132_1000454_pt1 | contig 10368 bp, 3 predicted proteins | sample WorMetLIZISLAND2_3_FD_71119 | JGI IMG/M metagenome (GOLD analysis project Ga0056132, IMG submission 71119) | Marine gutless worms symbiont microbial communities from Max Planck institute for Marine Microbiology, Germany - Olavius clavatus LIZARD... ...
GAGCGGATTGGAATGCTGCCCGTGTCCCTGGGACCATAAACTGCCTTGAGTCCATCGTAGAATGACTTCATATCGTGTCGATCTGCGGCATCTTGTAGTATCTTCGCCATGATGCTTAGAGTGGCATTTCACGATTGTGCAGCTGGCATCCCTATCCACTACCGTCTACCATTATTATTATTATTATTTGGTCACAACTTTTGTTAGCAGTTTTCAAACAGCTGATTGCATCAGTGCATCAGTTTCATACAGACTCAGTGAGATGCTGAATTTTGTGGCTGCAACATCTATCGCCACTGCCAGCAAGAGTCTCTCAGTTCTTGGATGATAAGGAAATATGCTTAAGTCACAATATCATATGTCTGCAAAAACCCGGATTAAATGGAAGAAAAGTTGTGTCATAGGTATGCATTAAGGCCTGAGATAAAATGAGAGATCATTATGAAAAGTAATGCACAAAGAACAGTGCCTTGAAAAACACCATACAAAGAAGAAGAAAAGGAAACAGTTATTGTCACATTTAACTCAGAAAGTGTGAGGTGACCCGAACGGTCTGTAATAAGGGTCATGCCGTCCATTCCAGAGCAGAGTCACGGATTTCAAACGAAGATGAAAAAAGTATGTAAGATGTTATGATCAATGGCATCAAAAGCTGCAGAAAAGGCAGTGGACGTCTCTTGTGCAAGTCAATTTGTACAAATTTCTTGTAAAAGTGTCTTCAGCGTGAGTCAGAGGTATAAGTAAATCATGTAGCGGTTTGACTAAAGTCACCACCGACCACTCCCGACCATCATCAACCGTAAGTAGCGGAAAACGCTTATTACGGTTGGGTTAGGGATATGGTTAGGTATAAGGTCAGGATTGGGGTTAGTGTAAGGGCTGCTAAGTAAGGTCAGTTTGTCACTCATTTTAGTGCTCTGCAAACGCAATTGTTGACGGGTGAGTAAATACTGGCCCTACACAGTGGTGGGTCATAACGGTCGGTGGTGACTTCAGTCAAACCTGTATCAGTAGAGAGGTGTTCACAGTAGGTAGATATCATCAACCCAGAAATCACATGCAAGGATTGAGCCTAAACCTAACCCGTACCCTAATCCTATCACTGACCCTCACATTGATGCTAACCTCGCCATACTAGATGCCGCTCTTTATCACTAGGCTAATGCTAATCTAGCCTAACGATAAGTAGCCATACTAGATACGTACGGCTCTGATCTACCGAACTCGGCTTATCGTTAGGCTAAACGATAAGCCGAGTTCAGAACTCGGCTAAGTTTGGTCTGCTGAAAATTGTGTCGGACTCTTCTCATTTAGCTGGCTTGTACAGTTCTGATAAAAGCAGTACACCAACCTATTCACTGACGTAAAATATATGGGCACGTCCTGAACGAGTATAACGACAACTTTAATCACTTCCGTTTCGCTGTATCTAAAACACGATTACTTACAAATGGAACGCCAGTGAGGCTCCGTCTGGCAAATGAATATTCCGAATATAAATACCGCACCTGTATTCAATCAATCAATCAATCAATTTATTTGCCAAGTAATATTCGTTTCGGTACTTCGCTGAAAATGTTTATTGCAGTTGATGAACAATTGTTATTTTTATCGTTGTACTTGCACTTTACTTTATTTTACATTCGAATCGGTAGATCAGAGCCGTATCTGGCTAATCCCTAATTCCAATCGACACACATTCAAGAATGAAATGCTAAAATGTAGGCTACTTAACCGTCAATCTGCTTTTACTGCTTATACAGTTTATTTCCTCTCATTATGAATCGTCTACGTTTCTATCATTTTGTTACAATAATAGTAGTAATGCATTTTATTACAAAGTTAGTCGACATTTACGAAGGAAAATCATGAATACACTAACCATAAGATCCTTAGAATGTTGAAGCCCTAACTGTGATTATTATAATTGCCTAAGTGGTAAATTCTTTCCTCTTCGTTTCATGCTGAGCATACTGGATCTACTGCAGGAATAGAACCAGTCATGGGCATACCAACCCCTCACTGACTAAAACTTGGGGCTGGTCGTGGTAGCGAGCAGTCTGCATCGGACATGATAGCGGTGAACTATCACTTAAATAACTTAACTTTTGGGCCCTCTGTTGTATGAAAATGGACACAAAGTTTTGGCTTCAGTGGGCAAAGTCCCCCGCCAGGCCAACATTATACGACACAGGATTGAGCTCAGTGGTTTGCCCACACTTTGGCAAATCCTGGATCTGCCCCTGCATTCACATTGTAAGTAAACACTAAAATTACGAAATACCTTGAATTTCTTGCAAAAAGTTTACTCAACTATCACCAGTAATGCTATATATAGCTGTTGATGTTAAAACTGCATAATATCTTTACTAGTGTATAAATAAGTAACCCTACACGACATACGTTATCCTGGTAATGTACGCACGCTTACTCTTATCGGTTTCCTAGAAAAAAGACCCGCACAGAAACGACCTGTACAAGTGAAAATCAAACTCTTAATGTACTTGTATTAGTGTGAATGGCTGCCATTGGAATATGTGCAAATTTGTATTTATTAGAACCCACAACCAGTACACGAACCACTGTGAATGCAGCCTTACTCCTGGGATTTTCATAACAGTCAAAAAATGTCATAGCTGACGTACACTGACTCACAAAGAAATGTTGTGTTCATTTATTTAATGTGCCAACAAAAAATGCAGCATTCATTTCAGCGGGCGTTGCAAAAGCATGCGCCAAATCAGCCAGACAAGTGTGCAACCACACACGCGCGCGCACACACACTGCACAAGTCTGCCTTGACTGAAGTCCACGTGTCCAACTTTTCATCGACTCCGATGACGCAGGACTTAAATTAGCCGAACGATGATAATCCAAAAGATATGTCTCCAATATACATACACATACAAAGAATAATATAATCTATATTACATATGCATACACACCTCACTTAATGTGATCGAGTGTGTGTATATATACACATACATACATACATATATATATTTTCAGCAGACATGAGACAAAAAATTACTGGTACTGTCGAACGCTGCGTAGCATCCAAAAAGCAATGCTATCTGACAGTTGGACGGGATTGGTCTCGGTGAACTGCTAGCTCGAATCTGTAACAGCGAAGCACCACGGAGCCTGCCACCGAACCAATGTTTACTTACTTACCTCAACAGCCGTCTCAAAGAATATCTGACAACATGAAATAAATGCACGAGAAATAAACGATTCACTGCAAAACGTGTAAACTTACAGCAAACTGAAAACAAGAAAAACGTACGCAACATATATACCGTGAGCCACGAAAAGGTGCCACTTTCACTTTTACAATAAATTTGGAATATGTGGACCAATTTCAGTTACTCTTTCAAGTTTACATTTTAAGATAAGCTGTAGAATTAACACACTGTCATGCTGGATAAGTCACTGTGGAGACTATTGGTAGCAAGCAGAGCTACTCACTGACATGATGCATGCCGAATGATAATGATGATGATGTAGAATTAGCTGGAATAAAATTTAGCACCTGTGATTAATACATTGCTGAAAAACCTTGCGAAATGTGAAAGTTCATCATACAAGTGGTAATTCATATTATCCAGTAATCTGGAAATCAGATGTTATTTCATTTTATGGTGATAAAATGAAAATACTTATTTCTGGATGATTGACAGTAAACTAACTATTTTGTATCATTTTGAGTACAATAACTTAGCTCTGAAGCTGTATACTTCAACGTTTCACAAAGTAGTGTGTTAACAGATTTAAGGTGAAGTGGTACCTTTTATTCCCACTTCTTCCACGGATCATCAATGAATGCAACAGTGAAAATAAAAGAACGTCGAGTGCCAAAATTACAGCAAAAATAAGTGTCACCTTTACTCTCTGGCTCACAGTTAGTTCAGCAAAAATCACACGCTTCCAATTACAGCCACCAAGCTGTCGTCTTCTTTACGATATTGCTTAGACACACACTCAAAAAACTTGTACAAGACACTTGTGCAAGTTTATTGCATCAAAACCGATGTAAGTTATTGTACAAAAAACTTGCACTTTGCGCAGAATATGGCCGCTTTCTATTCGGCGCAAGAAATGTGTTCAAGAAAAAACTTGCGCAAGAAAGCATGTCAGCAAGTTTCGTGCACAAGTCGACTTATGCAAGTTTCTCCAGTGGGTGTCACCTTCAATATCCCATTGTCTGTCAGTAACTGGCCAGCAGTGTAGGCTGGTTAAACAAAAAATAATAATCTCAGTAAAAGAAATGGCAGTAACTGTCCCAGCTAGTGGGTAGCCTTGTATCCTGGCTGGAAAGAATTAGCACTCCACACTAAGCAACAGGACTCTAAACCAAGTAGTCAATGAATATTGTCATTAAAAAACAAGCAAACACAACACATTTATATTTCGTAGATGCACAAAATGGAACAGCCTTTGGTAAGCTGCAAATGAAAAATTGGAAGAAATTAACCAACCACATCACACAAACAATACATAACAATTGCATTTGTCGATTTCACATCACAACTTCACTACGCAGAAGCGTTCTCGTTCCAGTACCGCAGTACCCGATAGACTGCGGTCATGGAGAAATCATATTACGTCTGCTGCCACTGTAACTACCGGCCAGATGCAAAATAATACTGTAACAATGAAAAAGAAACTGAAAGTAAACGCGATAACGCAACCGGGTTTTTCGGCGGAGACGAAAGACAACAAATCAGCCGACATGCCACCGCTGACATCTTGGACCCTCGCAGTGACGGAGTCGGCGACGGCCAACCCATCGGAGTGGACGTCGACGAACCTCAACACGGAGGCACTGTATGCACGCCTAACATACACGCGTAAAAAACCGACGGCGGAAAAATGAGCACTCTGGTGTCTGGCGTTCCGATGGTTAGTCGGAAAGATGGAAAGCAGCCCGTCAAGAAAAACTGGCGTGTATGATCAGCGGCCGCTGCTTATAACTACGGAAGTCTGCCTGTCGACAGACCGTGACGAGTTCAAGTGACTGATTTACGACGAACAAATGAACGATCGTTGACATCATTATCATCATCAACAACAACTGGCAAACGTCTGCAGACTTGACAGTCAACAACCAGCTTGTGCCATTGCACGAGACCGTTGACTAACATGTCTACAATAAAACACACATGCCCTATTTATCGATTTATTATCATAAGAAAGAATCATACACAAAGTCTACACAAAAGACAATAAAACAAAACACAAACAAAAAATACACAAAATGGATCATGCAAAGCAAGTGAAAGGTAAAATTTGTTTAAGCTTGCACTGCGAGATGGTAATACTAATAATTATAATAAAAGGGCACTTGTAGTGTGCCAGTATACAGAAATGTCCAGTAGCGCAGTACAACGAATTATTAACATGCAATAAAACAATGACATCTAAAATGCAAAGAGTGAGGGCTAACAATGTGCATTCAATGCAGTACAAAAATAAAATCTGCATTTGATACTAACAGTCTTTCTTTTCAACCCAACTATTATTAGCTAATTTTTGCTGAAGGAACGCGTTTTTGTAGACCATTTCCACAAAAATAGGCAACAGAATAAATTTTGCCTAGATGTTTTACGTGATTTCAGGTAACAAATGCTAAAAGTTTAGGTTTTTAAACTGGAGTACTTTTCCACATATAGTCAGACTGAGCATACTAGTCTCACAAGATGCTATGATTCTAACAAATGACTCGCAACAACAATAAATCACAAGCGAGCTATAACCAACAAAAATGCATCGTACCATTTGTTGCCTTTCACACATTGTAGCACCAAGTCCTGCACAACATATATTACCACCATCATAATGTCAAGACCAGCTTAATTAAACTATCACCATATTTCTCAACATACTGGCATAATCACAGAATTATATTTATACTGCTCAGAAGAGACAGTGTCTTCATAGGCATATCGGACAAATTTTTCTATGGGGAGCTGAGCCATCTTTGCCCGAAAAATATTCTCACGGCACCTGAAAAACTGTTCATCTAACCCGATCAAATAGCATGCTATCAACGAACTGAAACAGTTTACCATTAGATTCATTCAAAATTGCTTTGCCCGACTCATCTCACCCAATAATTAGTAAAAAAACTCAGATTCTGGACATTTCATATCACAGTCACTAGACTCAATAAATTCCTTTTTTGTTTAACAAATACAATTTTCCATTTTTGGCTGCTGGCTACATCCTGAAAAATTTAGCGATTGCCCGACTCAAATGCCTGTAGCCCTCCCAGCCCCTACATATGTATTATGAAAATCGTACAGGAGGTACACAAAAGAAGTGCAAAAAATAAACAGTGCAAAATAGAAATAAAAATGCAAAAAAGTGCAACTAACTACTAACAAGTGCACAAGCTGTCAACCAGCACCTTAACATCACTAGCTGAGAAATTATCCAACTGATACACTCCAGACCTTATTTCCAGGCTTGTATGCCTATGGGTATCTTGGCCCGATTCCTTGTTACCTGGCTGCCAAAAATACAGCGAATCAGAGAGTGTGTTTTGTCTACGAAGTAGCACCGCACAATACCAACACACCTGAAGCATCTTGTTCTGCTGACGCCAGATTTCACGTTTCTGCAGGTACTGCTGAACAAACGTCATAGTTTCGCTGCTGTTGCCCAGGTATGTACGGACGTACTGAGTTACCTGTATTCACAACAGAGGATTAGACGATATATGATACAGTCACATGTGGTATGCTAATTACATCAACATTACACTAGCATCTACATAAGAGCACAGCTGTTGCTGCAGAAATAGCCGATGTGCCAGTCATCACAACCGTGATTCAGTCGCCTCTTACGACACTCAGCCAGGAAACAAGGTGGGCTTATTCTACAATGGCCCCGAACACCACACGGATTTGCGTAAAATCGACCGAATCCGACATTAAAATTTGGATTTGAATCCTTGTTGCATCACTACTCCAGATTTGGTCACAACTCAAAAATAAACTTCTGTGAACTGCTGGAGTCCCCAACTTTTTGGATGGTGTTCCCGTATCCAAAACAGCAGGATCAAAGTACTGAATCAAACACGCTGGTGGATTTATGGACTATGTTAAAACTATACACAGCAATAACGTACGTCGACTGGCGAATCCACTTCAGCCAGATGTCGTAGGAATGTTGGAACTGCAACATCATAGCATTAGTGTTTATATCCAATGCTAATAACAATAACTACAACAACAACAACAATAATAAAACATCTGTAGAGGGCCATAATGCCGCAGCTTCAGAGGCACCAATATAGAAAATCTGCCTCATTAGACATCTGAGTTTGCCAGCATTAAGATGCAATATTGAAATTACTGAATTAAGCCACAAATACAGCCATTAGTCCTATTCAATGTTATTCAGCTGATATATCTCTGGGTATCTAATTCACTGAAGAAATCAATAATTAACATACTATGAAACCTTCATCAATTGTCCATGTACTACAGATAACTTAGCCTCCTTCCCTTAGTGGGATGTGAAATGAGTAACAGCTCATGCAGCGAAGGCCCAGTGACTGTGGCTGATTGAGGGGGTTCTAATTCTGCATACTGCATCAATGGTTCAAATGTCCATCTGCATTGGAAGCGGGATGGCCTCAAATCTCACCTGTACTTTGACATGTATCATAAGTCCACCAAAACCACCATAGCATCTTCCATCAACAATGGCATACCACTCAAATCCTTCAATAACTAACTTCGGCCATGTTGTCTTTGGCCCACGGGTGTTGTAAATTAGGGTGTATGAATATTTCCCTTTAAGACAGATCTCAAAGCAGCTTGGTTGCTACAGTCCTAAAATGCAACAAAGTTCTGAGAATCTCTCGTCAACTGAATTTAGTGAGGCTTCAAACTTTGACAAAATTCCCAGTTGCGTCGAACTCAGTGCACCATGCCATAACAGAATAGAGCCATATTACTCTACTTGTAATCCACAATCGACATTTTATCATAGTGAACAAATCAGAAAGAGAAAGCTATCAATGCACTACACAGACCGTTGATATTAGTGTGGAGTGATTTGACGGTGGCATCACACCATCGAGCAAACTCCTCCTTGTATGCCGCGACCTGAACCAGCCTCTGCAACCCCTAGCAAGTGACAACACAATATTACACACACAGTGTCACATAGATATGTAGACAAAACGTGCTTAAAATTTAAAAAGAAAATAAATTAAAAAAGTGCTTAACTTTAAAAACTACACTGCTTAATCATTCAGTGCTCTGAAGCTGTTAATGATAACGATGAATGAATTTATTTTATCGCGATGTAGTCCTAAGACTGCGACTGCGAGGACAAGAGAAGAGAAGTGATGCAGTAATTAGTGCAGTGCTGTGGTAATGTTCATTTAGTCAGAATGAGCTATAACAGAAAGTAAGTAAGTAAGTAAGTAAAACGTACATTTATATAGCATAACTCATTATAAAAATAACCTCTAATGCGCTGGTCACACTAGTAGTGGCTAAAGAGATTTTTTTCAGAAACCGTTTAAAACTATCAAGACTGTCAGAATTTCCAAGTTCATAAGGCAGTATTAACTACCTTGCTCTACACTGAAAATGGAAACAGAAACAGCAGATAAGATATACAACAAAAAGAACACAAGTTCAACTACAGATCTCAATAGAATTTCTGAAGGATTCAACCGTTAAATGTTAATATGTTAAATGTAATAATGATTATAGTGTCCAAAATGACGAGTCACTGCGCGGGCACTGTACAAATGAGAGAAGAGTCAGAAAGTGGGATAAGAAAGTGAGAAGAGATGTGATTTAAGATGACAGCAGAAGATGGAGAGAGAGGGGGCACGGCAGCAGTGACATGTGATGGAAAACTGTTTCACAGATATATGTTTGTGTCCAATTCATCACGCACGTGCCACACGTAATGTATCCATATGTATACAAAGGATCAAAAACCGCTAGTCTACCTCATCCTTGAGCAACTTGGCTGTAGAATGTGAAGATGGGGCCGATCGCTGCGACAACAGCTGTGCTGCATTTACGTTGCCTCTGAAACAGTTTCATAAGACATCTTTACAACTAGTTTTGTGCGAATAGTGTTTTTTTCACTTCAAACTGAATCAAATATTGGGCCATTATTTGAAATTTCGAATCGAACAGAACAGTTTTGCCATTCTCAAAAGTCACCATCAGTTTTGTGGCACCCTGTCTGTGGTTTGTGTTGTAGGCAAGATGTTGTGTTCTTGGCAGGCCCCAGTGGCCCAATATAGACTTCAAGAGTCAAAAGTTAATACAACAGAACTCCAGACAGTCGCATTTTCTTACTGAGACACAGTCCCTACCTTGTATACACGGTGGGCCATAAAAAGGTGCCACTTTTATTTTTTACGATGACTTTGGCAAATGTGGACCGATTTCAAAAATTTTTCACTTTTGGATTCGTAGATAAACTGCAGAATATGATAAAATAAAATCTTCCACACCGCACCCGAATTCTGTTGCTGCACTACCTTGTGAAATTTAAATGTTCAACTGTACAACGTTTCATTCATACAACCAAAACATACTACAAGCAGCTGACAAGTGTGACTAACTTTCCAGCGCCTTTAACTGCAGCAGCGAGATCTTCCCATGATGATGACTCCACTGCCATCTTTGAATGACCGAGGGGAAAACCCGCTGATGTCGGTAAATTTTGCCACTGCTGCGGCTGCTGTTGTGGTAGGCCAGTGACTTTCCCAGATGCCGCATCCTGCAGACACAATTCAACCAAACGTAACAAATCCTTTCCAGACTATCACTTGCACTAACACTGACAACTAAAACAAACAACAGAAAATACACCAAAAACACAAAATAAACAAACTGGCCCTAGGTAAGAAAAACACACAAAGCACACAAAAATTCTAAACTAAACATTTAAACCTAAATCAGCAGGCCCTAGTACACCTATCAGAACTGCTCATATGTGTGTGCTTATAACTGTGTACAACTGTGCTACACAATACAGCACTGAACAGTTCTGATAATCTTCACTTTTATCCCCCAGACAATCACATTCACAGATCAGAGGACATCTACTGCACAGACCAGTGAAAAGCTGCCAGTAAAGCCACAATGACTTAACGCTGAACAATTACCTTGCTCATCCAGTATTGGCCCAGAGATGTCATCTGCTGAGTGTCTGCAGGTTGACTGAAGTCACGTCTTCCCTGGTCGACACCCCCACTGACTCCATTAGCTGTCGATAATGCCAACTGTAATAATACATAACACACTGTCAGTTGTTATCCAGTATACGCCTTTTATTTCAGCAGACTGTAGTTTGTTGGCTGTCCCACGTGTCCGCACATGC
>Ga0056132_1000455_pt1 | contig 10360 bp, 5 predicted proteins | sample WorMetLIZISLAND2_3_FD_71119 | JGI IMG/M metagenome (GOLD analysis project Ga0056132, IMG submission 71119) | Marine gutless worms symbiont microbial communities from Max Planck institute for Marine Microbiology, Germany - Olavius clavatus LIZARD... ...
GTACTCGACTCGTTCAGGGACGTCAAGCCAGTGTAACTGGTCATGAAGTAGACTCGACAGGCCACGGTCGTACCTGTGGGTGTTTCAGACGAGACGAGCTGTTGCATTCAGCACACGTTGTAGAATGTCAGAATGCCCTAGCAAATGTTATTGATTGACTGATTGACTGACCTGTTTGTGTCAGGTGACCTAGCGCGGTCAGGTGCCACACGTCAACGTCATAATACTCTCTGTTCGTTTTATGGCATTTTATTTTAGTTAGTTCCCAGATACAAGGTATCGCAAAGAATAATCAAATTTGACACGTGAGAGGATCTTACCAATACTCGTGAAGTGTATCCACTGTTGATGGCAATTAGACGCACAATCAAGTTGCCAACACGAGCCGGAATCTCGCCGAACTGCGGCACGGACTTGTGATGTTTGCCTTCGTACAAACAAGCGTTCACCAGATATCACCTACTACTTCTACTATACTGCATGGCGCTTTATAAATTAGTTTATCAGTATTTACTACAACAATGAGTGAATTTCACAGTCAGTAATGATAAACAAAAACACTAACCAAGTAAATGGACATGAAATTCGTCAATGAAAACTAATCTTTAAAACTTCCTGGGAACAGAGTACGGAATACAATCTCGGCCATTTAGCGTTGTCAAGTGGCAACTGATAGGGAGACGTAGGCCCCAAAATTGTGTTGTGTTGTGTCGTTTCCCAAATTTCATTACAATTACTTGTTGCCGACTTGTTGCGGACTTGTTGGCGACATCTTAACACGTCAAGATAGTTTGCCGTGTCGCTAACAATTCCGCAACAAGTTGGCAACCTCCTCGTGTACAGGGAAGTCACTGGGAAACGTGTCTAATTGATTTTTTTGTCATAACAACGTACGATCAGCTTCATCTCTCAACATCTTCAAAACTGAACTAAAGACGCATGCACCTGTTCAACGCTGCTTTTAACTGGACTCTAATAACTTGCAGAATTTTAGCGCTATATAAATTGTGAGGTGGCCACTGCAGGACGACATACACCCTTCATAAGTAGGGAAAGAGAAAGTCGCCGAACTGCAACCACTGCGACCTGCAACCACAGACATTGAGCACCTGCTGCACAAGTGTCCAGTCACACAGTTCGCTCGCAGTTTGACGCAGCTACATCACCTACAGGACGAAGAAGCTGTTGAATGGATATCTCGCTGGAGCAAGGCATACGAAAAGTAAAGTAAGTAATTGGTTGATTGATTGATTGGTTGATTCAGCGGCAGGCCGTGTTTGTGACGTACCGCAGATGTAACTCTGAACTACGGTCATGCGGTTCGTTGTCAGCGTTCCGGTCTTGTCGGAGCAAATTGATGTCGCGTTTCCCATCGTTTCACACGCGTCCAGATGCCGTACCAGGTTGTTGTCCGCCATCATTTTCTACAAACACAACCAGAATTCTCCAAATTAGAATCAGTCGGAAATATTAACGACTAACTGCATACTACACGTCGGTTTTTACTTTATTAGGCTCATGTCCTTAGCTGGTCGAGAAATGAGTACATAGTAGTTTACCTGGTGTGGACTACGGGGTGAAGGCCTTTAGGGACAGTTTGATGTGATGGTATGTCTGCTAGCTGCTAGTCTTCCAGACTTCCAGTCCCCTGATGAGAACTTACTGCCGATACATTGCGTGAAATCAATTACATTAGGCTACCACCTTACATACCTTACAACACAGTCAAGCACAGCTTGAATCAGAGACACGTCACTGTTTCGATTTTTCGTTAAAACATTTTTTTCAGAGTATAGCTTTATTTGCAATTTTCACGCTACATACTGTACATAAATGTAACGTTTGCTTGCTTGCTTACTTACTTGCTTACTTACTTATTTACAACTGCTAAGCCTGTTTAACACTACACGACTATTACTGATACATCCTCGTAAAGGAGTAAAAGTATGCGGGTGAAAGCTAATGATTACCCGGACGGAGTAAGCCAAGGCGAGCGTGACAGCGAGCGGCAGTCCCTCTGGAACAGCGACGACGAGGACCGTGACGCCGATGATAAAGAACTTGAGATACTGCTGCAGGTACTTGATATCCCACTTCTCGTTGCCGACCGCGAATGTTTCAATCGAGAAGCGCAGGATGAGAATGAGCACGGTAAGAACGGCCACGATCACACCTAGATCAGTATTATCCAATTCCACGTGCATTACCAGCTGTATCATTAGTTACGTGATGGATGGATGGAGTAACAGCAGGGCGTCGGACTCGCATTCGCACTCCTGTCCGTCTCATTCCCAAGCAGACAGAATTCTGCTGAGTACAGGCCACTGAGGCCAGCACAAGAAATAGGTGCCATCGCAAAGTACACCGCGCGATGCTTCGTTTGTGTGCATATTCGACTGCACAAGACGCCATGCAGCAGCCAGGGAACATCGATAGAGCGTTTGCAGATAGACATGCTTAGCTTGATAATGAGATTAGCACGGTGTAGTAGCTAGCCTAAGTTGAGCCTGCGTCATACAGTATACAATAAATAAACAACATCATAGATGGTGGTGCAGCGGTTTGGCGTCGGACTCGTGATCGAAAGGTCGCTGGTTCGACTCCCGGCCGGGCGCTATCAAGTCGACTAGGTCAACTCAGCCTTCCATCCCTCAGGGGTAGGTAAATCGAGTACGGCTGTATGGCTGGGGTTAGGCGGGGCGCGTTCACTTGTGTTGGTTGGCACGTAACACTGCGTGACCCTATATGGCAAGTGACGTCCCGTAGCTCTGAGATGGGGTTCCCATGAAGAGCTAAATCGGCCTTTACCTTTATATCGGCCTTTATACACTCCCGCGTAGGCGCGTATATATTAACATTATTACGAGTAACTGTAACGGCGCACATTACATTACATAACAGTGACAACTGTCATAACAATTTAGTGATGTCCCGCTTGGACTAGACTGCTGATTCTAGGGGCTCGGGGGAGCGAAACCCCTAAGCTAATTATCAGCATTACTAACACATATGACCACGATTTAGGCCATAAAGGTATTCGTCAAGTCGTAGCTTAAAAACTTAACTAAGCAGATTCCATGATTAATGTCCAGTCGCGGCCGGTGTCCGCTGTCCAGCCGGACCCCCAGCCGCACTATGACGCCCCCATACGCGTCAGCCAACAATGTTTGTTTGTGGAAAGTGTACGAAAGTTTGGGTGACAAGACGTTTGATGGAACGCACTGACAACAGTCTTTTATAGCGAGCAGCCTTCGAAGACGATTGAGTTTGTCTTTTCGTCCAAACGTCTATAGACCAAGTCTAATAGTATACAACGTGACATGATTTATGGGCCGTTTTGGTTAATGGGCCGTTTTGGTACAGACCCGGAACAACGCACTACGTACCTCCGTATCCAATCTGAATTGCTAGTTTGGTGAGTTTTGCCTGTAGAACAGATTTCTCCTTACGACCAATGGTGACTTCAGCTTCTCCACCCTGTAAGATTACATCATCCACCACCGTCCACTGTTAAGTTTCTATATTTCAGACTAGGTTGAAAATTTGTGAAAAATATGGATGAAAATAGGTCTCAAGAAAAGGCCTGAAGAGATCTGTTGGGTTGAATAAACCTGCATTAAAATTAACAAAAAATGAAACAAAGTAATATTGAAGAGTATACTAATATGATATGACTGTTTATTATGATCTATTTTTAACATCAGCAAGTGACGCATTATGGGTCAATAGATGAATCTGTTATACAGAGGCGTCAGATAATATAGCACAGCGGGTATATTAGTTTAGCTTTAGGTCCTTATGGTTGGCGCACAATTAATATCACCAACCATTGGTAACATTGATACTAGTGCAATAGAGTACTGCACGACTACAGAGTGAGCCAGAAACTCAGAAAATTTACTGTGCCCTACGTACACGCGACGTCACATTGATAAAGTTATCAATATATCAATACAAAACTCACAGGTGGTTTTCTCAGAGTTAAAATCTCCACAAGTCATGTATTTCGGACTTTTCACAGTGAAAATTAAATAAACGACGCCGTTATGTGGCTTATTTATGGAACAATCCTCGTTTCTAATTCTAATATTTCTCGTATATCAAGGGCTGAAGAATGGTGGTGAGAGCCTGAGAGGCTCTAACCGCAAGAGAGAACAAGGGACTGACAGTCCAATTTGCACCTAGAGATAGTTGAAACTCGACGCCCATGTGAGTGAATTAATATAGTGCGAGATCGTATTCACAGGTGGACGAGCAAACATGATAATACTGGTGCTAATCCACGCCGCACTACCTGGCCGCGTTGATCAGCGTTACCATAGCGACGAGTCAGAGAAATAAGACTCACGGTGGCCGCGTCTCCGGTGCCCGTGCCAGGCTCGCTGTTGGCCAGGTTGTTGTGGTTGACGTTCGATCCTTTGAGACCACCGACATCGTCACCCGGTTCCGTCTGACCGACATCTGCCCAAGTAAGTAAGTAAGAGTATTTCTAAGGCGCTTATTTAAAATGTCACAAAGCGCCGGTACATACCGGCCGTCACGTACTGCGGCGGACCAGAAATTGCTGATGGGGCGCTATCATCACTCCCCCGTCTTTCCCGTCTTTTCCCTATCCCCCTTTCCTCCTCTCCTTTCCCCTCAATCTAACTGGGGCCCCTATCCTATGTCCCTTAAATGCAGCTGGGAGACCTCGGGGAGCGTAGCATTTCCCTGGACGGAGCCCGGCCGCCAAGCGCATTTTGGTGCATTTTGAGGTGAATATAAACCACTTCAGGGCATAAATTTCTTGCATTTTTAGCAGACAGATCTATGAGATTTTAAGTTTTAATGTCCACCGTTGAGGTTTGGTGAACCTATATGTGCCGCTGGGGTATGCATCCCCTCATCTCTCCCCCTCTGGATCCGCCACTGGTCACGTGACCGAGAAAATTAACGCGCACTTGTCCGGCCGCCGAGTGACGTCACGCAGTGGGCGTGGCGACAGTTAATGGGTGTCCTCTGGGACTCAGGACAGCAGCATATGGACTGCAGCGTCTGTACATTACTCACGCAGTCACATGCTATTTCTGTGCGCTGACGTTCAGCAGCTGCGTTTAACCTTTTCCTTCCGAGAACACAATGTGTCAACAACATACGACATTTCGGTGTTTACCAATAAGCGTCTAGGCAATGCTGCTTTTTCTGTAGCAAGCCAAGCATTAGCGTTGCTATGGGGGAGCCTCGGAGGCAGAGGGTAGCTGCATAGGGGTTGGAGAAAAGATTGAAATTTTACGGTTTCTTGTTAATTATAGCTATTTTCAGCTCATTTGTGTATTTGCGTTCATGGAAGTGCTGGGAGCTAATAAGAGATATAAGTGACTTATGTGCCTACTTGATGAAAATCCAATTACAAATGTGGTGATATATAAGGAATAGTAAGGAGAGATATGCATCTATGAGGATTGAAAGACATCATTATCACATGATACAGTACAGTACACTGAAATATGTGACCATGCCAGATATTACTGTGTAAATTGCTAATTAGCGAATTGTGTTGTAATTATTATTAGAGGTGAGCTTTATGAGCAGCCAAACTGTAAAATGCACAGCGTTACAAAACTAGTCAGTGTGTGTGCACGAAACATTTTTACAGCAAATTTGCTAGCTGAATTGGAAACAGAGGTATAAAACACTACGACGCAATATACAGGCCTACGACTTTAATAACAAAAACATACTTAAAAGAATATGTTCGAATATGAAAGAAATTGGTGATGTAACTAGAGAAGTAATTAGTTAATTATTAGTGGAACTAAAAGGAAAACTGGAAACTGAAATACCGTTGGCAGCAGCTTGTTCTTCTTCGGCGTTTTGCGACGCTCCAAGAAGAGCAAAGATGATACCGGATTGTGAGTTGACACCCACGGCTACGACAATCATCTTTCCACTTCCTTCCATCACGTGGGTACCTGCATCCACAAGCCAGCTTGGTCCATTAGCATAGGATTTATTAACTACAGCCAGGGCTCGAAAACTGCTTCAAAAATCCTAGGTTTTAGGTTTCTAAAACCTAAAAACGTCAAAAGTCCAATTATTCTCCTTTGTTAATAAACTATAATATGAACCATTATTTTCACTTACAAGAGACGAGCTAAAATGTACATTTTCAACAGCAAACTTGAACCCATTCAAGCAAGAATCTATTGGAGGTGGAGGGAATAGTGGAATACCCCACCCACGCCTGCCTCTTCTCCGAAAAAATTAAGCCACCCAAGCTTATAAGAGAGTAGCTGTCGCTAAGTTGGCCGATCGTACTACTTACTATTTGTTTACATCCTTTATTTACACAGGAAGTACTTTCCGTTTGCAGAGTGCAGACTGTGCCACTGGTGGCGCATCTGTGCCACTTGCATTTTCGACTCGCTTAGTTATATTCCAGACTGTGAAGTAATTCTGGTAGTTCGTTGTTTCGCTGCGTTTTGTGGGTAAACGATACATCCTACAGCAAAAAGTTGCCTGCTACGAACACGACACAACACCGACGCTGAGCGCAATAATGCAACAAGTCTTATCCTAGCTTAATAGCCTTGATCTTACCAATCATTTTTACCTATTTTGTTATTTTCTCTACATAGCTGTTTTTACTCAAAACCTTTAAGGCACTGAATGGCTTTTATGTGTCGATGTGCCGTTAAGAAACTACTCACTCACTCGCAATAATGCACGGCGTTAGCGATGGACAGACAGATTTACGGACGGACCGCAGGACAGACAACATTATGAGGCCAAGAGCGGTAAGATCGGCTAATAACTAAGGAAAGTCAGCCGCAAGTAACCTGACAGAAGCATTGGATCCGTGTTCTCTCCCTTCTTGACGTGATCTGATTCACCGGTGAGTGAACTCTCGTCGACCTTCAGGTCGTTACATTGAATTATGATACCATCGGCTGGCAATAAATCTCCTAAAGTCAGACATAGAGCAGTTGAAAGAGCGTTAAAAATTAGCATATATCATGGGATTTTCTGCTAAAGTCGTTTCAGTGTCGAACTGCGATTTGTTAAAGCCCGGTCACCAGGTGACATCAAATGACCTGAGGGGTCAGTGACAATAAAGTGTCAAAAACCGAACTATAGGCCTAGTTGACACTTAGGCAAATTATTAATAGGCTACACACATGCAACCAGTGCGCCATACCGAAGTCCAGAGATCTCTAGAGTCCATGATTACCCCGGGGAAAATGCGTTAATCTACATTTGCGTTGCTCTTATTAGACGACCGGCACTATTTTATCTTTATAATGCTATTTTAGACACCCATGCTTGCTCGATAAGGGGACCAAGACCCAGTTACGTATCGGGGAGATCGGTAATTGCATCTTGCACAATCAGAACATCAATCATTCAATCCCGGTTTATTTCAGACACACAGCTCACATTTATATACTATCGGCGGGCTTGTTCGTGAAAGTTTTCTCACTGTCGTATAAGAGAAGGTCACGTACCGTATTTAACCTGGCAGATGTCACCAACCAGTAGATCGCTGACCGGGACTTGTAATACTTCTCCGCCTCTGATGGTAGCGAACTTGTGTTCGTGTTCGATCTTGTTCTGGAGGCCACGGAACTGACGCTCCTTGCGCCAATCGTTAAACGCCGTCACCAGGACGACGACGACCACCGCAACCAAGATAGCGATGCCTTCAATCCACTCTGCTTTAGACTCGGAATCATCATGCTCCATTTCTACAATGACAGTCACAGGAATAGGGGGCGTGAAGAAATGCACAACAAATCGCAGTAATGGAATTTGAGCTTACGACTTCTGTGGGCCTGCGGTTGAGAATGGAAGCACCGCAGACGCCGAGATTTGCGAGGGTGGAGGATGCGGTGCGGGTGTCTCCACTCCCCATTAGGGGAGGGGCCCGGCTGTGGAAGCAACGACAGCAGTCAGGGTGAAGGGTGCTTGCTACACGTGGTCCTCTGATGACTCATGAAGAAGAAGAAGAAATTTTATTTAGCGTAACAAATAAACATAACAAAACACATTCAAAGAGAAAGAGAGATGGCGTGAACGTGTAAGTTGTAACAGTCAGAACGTCAGATTCGTGAACAAAGGTTGTAGACTCGTGGGTTCTTTTTAAGTAAGTAACATCATTACGCTCTAAGTGACGTACATGATCTTCGACGCCTCGACATGAATAAAATAAACGATTCATACACACATACAGCATCGACAAAAACCAGTAAATGGCCGATAAACAGCGAAACATTCAATACGGTAATAACACTCGAACATCTGGGCTTTGCTGCAGTCGCAATGTTACAGCAAATGTTCAAAGTGACGGCCACTCGTTTCCACGCAGCGTAAAAAACCGTCACGCACCTGTTACAAGTGACCGATACAAAAACGGTTTGCGGAGAGCAAATATGGTTGGCTAAAGCCTCGTACACATTGGCGACTACTGTATAGTCACCGGGAACGGCGACGCCAGTGTGGACGAGCCATTACAGTGGAGAAGACACCGAGCAGCAGGAAAGGCATGATGAAGAGGTATTTCCTTGAGCCAACTAGCAGATTTGGGTGGCTTGGTGACGTAACGGTCAGGGCGTGAAACATACGACCACTCGGCAAATAAATGGATGGATAGAAGGAAGAAGTCGTGCGTTCGACTCGCGGTCGGGTCGCTATCAAGTAACAACTCTCGGCAAGTTATTTACACCCATGTGCCTCGGTCACCAAGCAGTATAATTCGGTACGGGTCAAGGGGCGGCAGCACTCTGAGCCTGGGATGGTAACTGGAGGTCTCGCGTCGTACCAGCCATGCGTGATGATGCGTCTGAGATTTAATGGTATATCCACCTACGGGCTCAATTGCCCCGATAGCGAGATGAGCACCCGCCTATGCTCCGGAAGGGAACGGTAGCCTAACCTTTACCTTTCTATTATTAAAAGGTTTGGAGAGCGGTCTGAGAGCGACCGAATAACTACTGTGGTGCCTCGTTTGCAGAACACTTCAGGGATTAGTATATTAGGAATAGTTTGGCTAATTCACAGCGGTACATCAACCCTTTAGCCCCAAAAACTCATCTGCACGATTTGGAAATGTGACCTTAGGACGTCCAGAGCGGAAGACGCTCCATTTGCTTCATGTCGGCTGCGTCACTGACCTCTGTCACCACGCAGTATACAACGTGACATCGGCTAAATGGCGGTCGGTGTTCCGAAGCCGAGGAGGTGACCATAAGTCAGTCGTCGAACGGACTTGTACTCGTGGATATACCATGTTGCGGATTATGAATGGGATGCAATTCCGAGCAGTCGTCTCGACGATGAAACGAAACCCGCCGCCAAACTAATGGTACCGGCATCTATTTCCGGCGGATGCGTGATGCGTGTAGACTATAGACCATCGTATTTTGCGATGTTTTCTTCTTTTGCCAAAGCTGCTCAAGTCGTGGTACGAATTCTCTCCATCTGCTGTCTAGAAACTGTGTCACCGCTTAGCACGACTGATACTGTTACTATTACTGTACAGGAATCTCAGATTTTATCCGATTTTAAATTAAAACGACCTATTTCTTCAGGACAACACTAATTTGTGTATAGTGTAACTTAGCCTAGGCAGTGTCTCTGCATCTTCGGACACCATAGCGCTCTACAAATACTATTCTCATCATTGTCATCAGCATCATCATCATTATTATTAGATAAGAATAACAAGTCGTATTAAAACTTCGAAATCACTGTCAACTCAGTACGTAAAGTGCAGTGTGTAGTAGGCTTATGCTGCATTCGGTATCCGTTCTTAATGATACGTCGTTAGTGATGCACTAAAATTCGCGTTGTTCGAAGTGCAGACCGGATGTAATCGACTCACGTGAATAACGATGAAATCCTGGAGCTTCTCTGCCTTATTCAGCGCTGAATATTAAACGCATCGCGGAAGCTGTTCGACCTCATTTATTTTCCACATATAGGGATCGAGCAGGATTGGAAGGGCGGCTTAGCTATTTTTAGCATCGTTCGTTACCGACTCGGCGAGGCCGCTCGTCGCAGAAATGGAGTACGCCGACCACACGACTTCAGCAAAATGTCAGTGACCGAAACATAGGATTACACAAAAACAGTTTGACGAAAACAAACTATTTTGAGTGTCTAGAAATTTAAGCAAAAAGCGATTGACTGACTGATTAACTTTGAGACGGACATCGAGTGTTAGCAGCTGACATCCGCACTGGAACTTCGGATTTCAACCCGCGCACGGTTTTTGAAAACAGAACACGTAGCCTAACATTTCAAGTGGGCTACAGCGATATTTTCGGTAACTTAATAGTAACTGTAACTGAAAAGATTGGGTATAGTTAACTGTAACTTTAAC
>Ga0056132_1000456_pt1 | contig 10356 bp, 5 predicted proteins | sample WorMetLIZISLAND2_3_FD_71119 | JGI IMG/M metagenome (GOLD analysis project Ga0056132, IMG submission 71119) | Marine gutless worms symbiont microbial communities from Max Planck institute for Marine Microbiology, Germany - Olavius clavatus LIZARD... ...
TAATCGCGTCGCTTAATCCTAGCATTTAATTGGTTATTAATCAACTTGTATTAATCGATTTTAGTCGATTAGTCGTTTAATCGATTAAATGTTGTAACAAATAGACCTGTTGAATTGATCATATATTCATATATTCGTTATATACTCATCATATATTATCCATTGATGGCGTTAATTAAAGTGCAATTAAAATAATTAATCACATGCTTTAGTGCGATTAAAAATATTAATCGCTCGACAGCTCTAGAGGTGACCTGTTGCTGTAGGGCTGAGCTGAAAGCGGCCTGTGATCCATACATTGAACAAAAGACTCTGTGTTCTACGTTATCCAACTATCTTCGTCAACGCTACGGCATTGCAACGACGTCAACGTCAACTGACGATGCTGACCGACTGTCAACGTCCGTTAGTCCAGGTAACTAACGACTTTCACCTGTACGTGTTATCTGAGTGGAGAACTAACGAATTTTACCTGTACGTGTTACCTGGGTGGAGAACATTACCTGAATGGAGATGTATTGTTAAAATTGCATTTATATTGGACATTCACTTCATCTTTATACTACTGTTAACATTTACTGAAGAATATGATGTCGCACATGTATTGGTAAAAGGTCGTAACTTAGGGTTTTTGATAGTTAAGAATATGTTCTAATGGCCCATATTTTTCCCTTCATTTTTCATGTAAGAATTATGCACTAATATGCTGTTTTTAATGGCTGAAAACACCAAAAGTGTTACAACCTTTTTGTTTTTGGTGCTGTTGCCATTCTGTCGCCGCGGATAAATGTCTTAAGTGGAGTTATGCCCTTCTATCGTGTTACTGTTTTATGGCTGGTCGACATGGACGTAAGTTATTATATAAATGTCACATAGGATCACAATGTCCTTACCTAATGTCTTGAGCATCTTCAGCTGTAAACTGAATTTTTTGAAGCTTGTCTTTCTAAAACTTTTGATCTTAACGCACACGCTTCTGCAGTAAAATATCCTAAGTTCTTTAACGCCATTCTCCGTAAAAGGCAGAGAAAATCGTGTTTTGTGCGTTTATTTAATAATTATAACTAATCAGTGCCAAAACCTATGATTAAAATACTACAGTATTAATTTTATAATACGGAAGTGTATAATTTCACAACACAATGCATTTTTAGAGCACAAAATGCATTTTCTACGATTATCTTGGTTTCTAAGAAACAGAGTTACGACCTTTTACTAATACATGCGGGATATCTGTGCTGAGCAGACAGTCCTACGACCACAAGACAAGACGCTGAACCAGCTGGGATGTATCGACTGTGTAAGAAACTTGATGACGACGACCGGTCTACGGGCGCCGGGCGATCAAAACCGGTGAAGAAATCGAGAAAAGATCGACGAAAAATATCGGTGGTGAGTACCGAGTTTAGTTCAGTTCCCATCTCTATTTGAGACCTGTGCTGTAGATAGTCTGTTTATGTCGCTGGTCAACTGTACAGTAGATGATTACTTCTGTAGTTGAGTGTGTTTGGTGAAGGTAAAGGCGGGGTTAGTTATAGCTGTTAATGGAACTCCATCTCACAGCTGCGGAGTGTCACTTGCCGTAAGGGATCACACAGTGTTACCTGTCACCAGACACAAGTGAACACACCCCGCCTTAACCCCAGCCAGACATGCCGGTACTCGATTTACCTACTCCAGAGGGATGGAAGTCTGAGTTGACCAACTAGGTGAATTGTTACATACCGAGATGGTTTAACTGCCCACAGACGGTCACCCATCCATGTACTACCCGGGCCCAGTGTTGATTAACTGTGTTGATAAAAACCAACATACCTTGTTTGTACAGCGACTACAGTCAGTACTGAACGCTGTTGCATGCGTGATCTTTCACCCGCGATCTGTCGATCACATCACTGACACGTTTGCCACTTGTGCACTGCCGTATCTTGGACCGCTTGTGCCAGTACACAGTCTTCCCGGCAGACGGTCGCTTTGTTCTGCAAGCAGCAATCATCTTCTGATGCCATCGGTCAAGAGATCAACTGTCGGTAGCCGTGCTTTCTCGGTTGCTGGCCCAAATACTTGGAACGCCCTGCCGGAGGATGTTACATCTTCCCAGTCTGAATACACCTTTCGCCATCAGCTCAAAATGTGGCTTTTCAGGAAGTCTTTTCCAGATATCATCATCTGATACTGACTGCATCTTGACTTGTCTGTTCCAACTTTGAGATGGTTCTGCCGTTTAATGACTGCGATATGATGTGATGTATGATATGAATGTGCTAACCACTACACAACGCCTCCACATGTTACTCTGTTATAGACTCATACGCCGGAGATATTTTCTCAGTTCTCACAACTCAGCCTCTCAGCACCAATGACTCTAAACGACGTCGACACTTCGCTGCAGCAACTTGCCGCCATGCAGGTCTGACTGACGTCATGTTACGTTGATTTTCCATCTTTAACGCTGTCGGTTTGGTGTGAGGATGGGGATGGCTAACTGTTTCTAAAAATATACCATGGCATTAGGGGTGTGCAGTTGGCAAAAATGACTTCGGTTCGGTTTTCGGTTCACTTCTGCAAAAAACTACGTTTTTTTGTTTGGTTTCAGTTTTACAAAATTAACTGGGGTTTCAGTTTTTCCGCTTTGGTTCTTTAATATTTGTCCGTCAGTGCCATCTCTGATTTGTGCCTGTATAGTATGATGCTATAAATGACCTGCTTCCACGCTGGATTGGTCCAACTAATTGTCAGCCGAAGTGACTCAACTAGTAGTGCAGAGATATGGCATGAAGAGATATACTTTGAGTCTTTGACTGTTGATCCTATAATGTTGGATGAGTTGTGAATGGGACAATGCAAAAAAACCATCTCCAAACCGCCGAAGTTGGATTCTGAAAACCGAACTGCGGAAACAAAGTTTTTGGTTTTTGAATTTTGAAGTCAGTTCGGTTCGGTTCAGTTTTTGGAAAACTGCTATCCGACATTTTCATCGGGTTCTGCACAGCCCTGTATGACAGCTGCTCAAAAAGGTGTTAACTGAGGACTTTTCAAGATTACTGTGTGGCTTGAGTATTGCATGCTAGTGGGTGGAGCTTACTACACACTGTAGCGTACTTTCAAAAAATTACTTGGCGGCGAAAGAGTTGTCGAATTCTGCTGTTTCAAGGCATCATTGTTCTTGTATGTAAATGGTGCACTACAAATGATAGTTATTATTATTATGGGTGTCTTTGTGCTATAGGAATATTATGACTCATTGTCGCACACTGACAGTGACTCATCCCTAGCACCAATGACGTCACCGCAGCTTGCACTCGTGTCGGCTTGTGACACAAATGCGACGCCGTCGAGTGCCGCGTCATTTACTTGCAGTGCTCCAACAACTCCGGATGTCCAGGTCGACGCGATCCGACTGATGGCCACTCCGGAGATGTCGGCGCCACGTCGCAAGTTGTCACATGACTCGGGTGCGTGCGAGCTGGAGGACATTGCACGATGTTTGATTGACGGCTCGTCGCCGACACATTCACAGCGACAGCCGGAGACCTCGCCGACAGGTTCTGACGTGACTGTCACTCTTGCCGACAGTGTGACACTCGCTGACAGTGTCACAGTTGTTGACAATGTCGCCGCCGCCACCACCGTTTCATGTGTCACTCTGTCGTCATCATAGTTGTTCCATACGCGTAAAACATATTATTTACGTTCCGGGCAAAGTTTGCAAACTTTAACATACTTTGTAAAATGAACGTACTTACTGTACATTCTTGAAAATTTAACTCCTGTCAATGAAAGAGTAAAAACACGACGCCAGCACTGATGTGCTGAAGCTGTAGTTGAACAATGTTAGTTATTTGTCTAGCATTCAGTTTCGTCCAAACGGTGTAGGGTTGAATATGAAAGTGTCTGTTTGCTGCAGATCAGTAATGCTCTGCTGCTTTTACCGCTTTTAAAATGAAATTATGAATGAGCTAAAGTGAGTTTGAAGAAAACGTAGTTTTATGCTTGTTAAAATTCAGAGTATAAAATAAGCATGAAACCGTAAGAAGTAGTTGCATAATTAACATTTTGTGACCACTATAGCCTTTTGCAAAGGAGCCTAGGCTTACTGGTAAAGTAGGCCTATCTTCTATAGGAGATATATTTGTCTGCAAGTGAATATGTCACAAATTTTTCAACGAACTTAAACCTATTATACTTTTGTGGGAAAAGTTTGCGAACTTTAACGAGCTTTATAATGGCTATGAACGAACGGAACAACTATGATTGACGTAGTCACTGTGTGAGTAACTGTGATATGATATTAACTGTGACTTATTGGTTGTGATAAAACTCACCGGACCAGCTGATTCATGTCTGCGACAGACTGAGCGTGCTGTACTAATGCCCATGACACACAAGCAAGAAACTTGTACAACTCAACTTCTGGGGCGTTGACCATAGTGCAGTTGGCTGGGGCATAGATGGGCCTGTCTAGCTGCAGACTGTTCTGACAGTTGCCGGCCGCTAAATGCGCTGTGCTGCCTACTGCTAATGCTGGTCCGTACGTCAGTACGTCACTTTGAACTGTAAACTGCCGCTGCTCCAGTTTCCCTGTAAGCGCAGTACATAAATTCCGGACCTTTAACCGTTAGAAGAAACTTCCGCATTTAACACGTTTTCTTGTACAAATTTCTTGAACCAGAATGCAGCCATATTCCACGCAGTGTGAAAATGTCTTGTAAATGTACAACAAGAGCCTACGTGAAATTACACCAAAATTTTTCTCAAGAAAGTTGCGCAAGTTTCGTGTATAAGTTTCATGAGCATGTGTCATTGGCATAATGCTGCAGCAACATATAGCTGTAGTCTCCGTGTTAAATGTAAATATTTACGAGAGATCCATCGATACTCTTGTACACCGACTTTGCCTCTGTATCCAACCAATATTAGGATGAAGTCTACATTATAAATGATTTTATGCTGGTTTGACTTGACTTGACTTATGCCTTGTCACTCCCGGTGGAATATAGGCCAAAGACCACTTGTCTCCATCCAGCTCTGCCTTGTGCTGCCGCCTCTGTACACCCCTACAGCAACAATGATCCGGCATGCTATCGGCTCCGCTCGGCGACCGGCACCAACTAATCTGTTCCTCATACGAGGACGAAATTTGGTGACAGAGCTTTCTCTGTGGCCGGGCTAGTCACGTGGAACAGTTTGCCAGCGGCAGTTCATCACGCGGACAGTTTACACTCTTTTAAACGCAGACTCAAATCGCACTTTTTTAGCTTGTGTTTTAATGATTGACAGTGTAATGCCCTTCAGGTCCGGTTTTGCGCATGGAGGGCACTAAACTCCCTTCTACTTACTTACTTACTCCATCTTCCGCCAGCTGTACTTGTATCCTGCTGTCCACATTTCTTACTGGTTCGCATGTTTGCATGCCGTTGAAACCTTGCTCAGTGAATGAAACTTTGTGGTCATGGAACACTGTGAAGGTTAACTTAGATAGGGACCATGATGTGTGTGTGCAGTTTTGTAAGTCGTTGTGCATAATAACACAATGTATTACGACATGGGAGCATAGATCTGTACAAAGGTCTTTTATATTCATGACTGGCCAGCCAGGTTGCAGTGGAACAAGTTACATTAGGAAATGCTGGGCAACAAAGCATTAGGAGCGTTTTTCAAGACCTAACGGGGCGTGCCTGTTCACTGCTGACGTCACATTCATTTACATATCCATCGAAAATGGACTTTGTCTAACACATAGATAAAATACTAACCTATGGTCGTCAACGCCATCTGCCTACCGCAGTTTTCCTGTGGTAGGCAGATCGCATTAGTGGTCGACCTAGTTACATAATTAGCATCCAAATAAGGAAATAGGGGTGGAGTCTGGTAGACCGGACACGCCCTGTTAGGTGTTGAAAAACGCAGCTATTGTGTTTTTATTCGCCAGCAAGTCACAGCGAATGAACTCTGTTGAATACTTATATTTATTCTAGTTTATTAACCAATCGTGACACCGCATGTCGGGGTTAAAAATAACTTGTAGATATACACCGAAGTGGTGCATGCTGGGACAAATAAGTCATTTTTGTCGTTCTGATTTGGTAAGCTATTGTCATTGTGGTTACTGTGATTTGCAGAATTGTCACCGGGGGATCTGTCCCACGCGTGGAATGGCCAGAAATTGTATGGGGCCAAGAAGCGAGGCCCTGGGATGTATTGACTAAAGGAGTCAAGGTGGTGGAGAGAGGATCTCCCTCTTCCAAGTCGACTATGGCTACGGGGAGCATCCTAAGCTCTGCTAGTGGGGTCCGAAGACGATTTTGGTGCATTTTCAGCTTGATGGCAACACTTGCTAAGAGTTTGTGGGGCATGGTGAGGGGTAAAATCTTTGATGGGGGTCTGGAGCCCCCAAACAGTCCTTTGCTGGCTATGGGCCTGGTGAGGTTCTCCTCGAGTGAAGTCATTTATTTGTCGCAGTCTCAATAGATGTAAAGAGCTGTGTGTGAAGCAGTTCTTTGAACTCATTTGAACATCTCACTGATGGACTGATACAAGTGTATATTGAGAAGTCAGCAGACTTATGTGACGTTGGTTGAGTTCTTTTTCAAATCTCGATCGGTCTAGATTTGCCAGACGAGATCGATCCAGTCCGGTGAAAAAAAACAGGCAGATCCTTCTGGTCGTAGTGGGCACGGTCATCTTGTTCTCGTGTGCGCAGAGCGCCGCAGACCACGCCCTCTTTTACAAGTAAACAAACTATGCTGGCGCCTGCCACCACAGATGGACGTGGCTAAGTCAGGTTCTTCTCAGATGTGTCGCAGCAGATCAGATTTGATTATGAATGCAGAGTATTTTGCTCGGATTTATCTAGATCGATCTAGATAAAGAACGCAACCATTATCTTTGCATCAGTCAAACGTTTTAGCATGTACAGGAATGCTAATAGAGGTGACAGACATTCAACAAACTCGTACAAGAAACTCACCGAATACAGCTGCGTTCTGTTCCGTGCAAGTTTCTGGTACAAGTTTCTGGAACGTGTGTCACCCCTATAAGAGCACGTTTTTAAGTGGAATTTTAGAAGAATTTTATAAAGAGACTGCTCAGGTTCTGCATTGTCTGGTCTGTTTGTCTGTGCTGAATTGCCTTGATGTTTGGCTTGAGATTTTACGATTGCCACCAACCGATGCTTACATTGTGGCTGTTTGCCGAGATTATGTGTAATATAGAATCTGTAATCTGTAATATATGTGTGTGCTGTGAGCTGGGAACCGTGTGGTCCACTGTATGGAGTGGATTTTATAATATGTGTGAAATGTTTGTTAGTCTGTTTTTAACGATGATGATGATTACGTCATATGATAACAGCAAAGGTCGTTAATAATAATACATGCATTTGAACGCAACCATTGTGCTGCATGTACTCAGTTACATGGCAAATGTCGCTGCTTCTACTGTGTGTATCCTAATTGATTGTACCATCAGTGGGTTACAGTTTCTATTGTACATAGCCGCAGTGTATGCATGTGATATACCGTGTCAAGATCACTACGTTTATTGACAGAAACCGCATTTAAAATATTTACACACACAGCATTGTATTTAATTTGTTAGAAATGTCTGTGCCTCTGTTTTCAATACCCCGTCATCGTTATTGTTAGAATCGCGGTCATCGTTGTCACCATCGTTATTTATCTACGTTGTGCACCTGTAATCTATGTGTCAGTCTGATGATGCTTTGATGCTATTGGTTGGGCATTAGGTAGGTGGGGCATCTGGCCTATTAGAAATATCACCTAGGCTGCATTCACATTGACACGAGTATGAGTACGGGTATCTGTGTGCGGGTTTATTGTGTAAACGCCAGTTTGCATGTATTCCAATATACAAATAGTTAATGATGTTGAGGTGACTATTGAAAATTATTTCCCCGTAGTTGGAAATATTCCCCGAGGCTGAAGGACGAGGGACATATTTGCAACTGAGGGGAAATAATTTTCATTGTTATACCTCATCACGAAATGCGCGCTTGCTATTGGTTGAAATCGCGTCACGTGGTAGGTAGTCAGTAAATCTCTCTAGTGCCCTCGCTATATAAATCTACGTGTTATTTGCTTTCGTATTTACTTGTGTCACCGTGAATGCAGCCGTGCCAAGTGAATACTTGTGGTATTGGCACTTTGATGCTATGGGCTGGCATTAGTAGACTGTCTGGCCTAAAAGATAGGCCAGATGGCCTAAAAGAATTTCCACCTACTCAGTAACCAACGAGTGGATACTTGTTAGTGATTTGATGTTGTTAGTTGGGCATTTGTTGTGTAAGAATTAGTGTACAGAGCGGGCCAAAAAAAGTAAGCCTGGTAATTTTTGCTTTTTCGCTGTGGATCGGGCAACAGGCAAGGGCATCTGGCCTATAGAAAGACTTCCACAACAGTTCCTAAATGTATTAATTGATGTATTTGACTGCTCTTTGTACATGTGCAGTTCTTTACTCTAGAAAAGTGGACTAGTTAATCAATATCAGAATATAAATGTTGCATCCAGTGAGTTGTGACTAGCGTGATTACTGACTGACTGTTAATGAGTTGCTGCATGGTAGGACCAGGCTTGATGGATGGAGGTCTGCACTCACTTTGAGTGCTGTATAGTTCACCTTCTAGGCATTTATCTACTGTCTTTCTTTCCATTTCTCTTAATTGACAAAGTAAATGTTTATACGTGACACAAGTATTTGTGTAGATATTTATTACTCCGCCGATGCATGCAATACAGTTATTGCTCGTTATTGAACTATGTTGCTCTGGCGTTGCACTTAAATATAATGCATCATCGGATTATTGGACTAGCCGGCTATATTGGATCCCTCCGTTTATCCATTAGCGTCTTAGTCTGATAACTCGTTACCCAACAGTGCAATATAGTCCGACATAGTCTGATGCATTATTCAGTGTGACTGGTTGCTCTGTAGTGATTTATACGAGTATAGGATGAAATGTGCATGAAACTGTTCACAGTGTGAATATGTTTTACAACACTGATGGTGGGAATGAAAAGTTGAAATGATCTCTGTGCGTTCATGAATTTGATGTGATTACTGATTAACACAGTGTGGGGAACAGAGATGGGCCGAATTTCAGTTGACTCTGAACTTTGGCCAAACATTCGATTCGGCTTCGGCTCTCAGCATTTTGCTATTCGGCCAACTTTGGCCGAATTTCGGTAACATTCGGTTTAGTTTGTTGGTAGCGTTTGAATTTTCTCAGCAGTATTAAATCAATATTTTCTGCACATGTGATGCACCTTTCTTTGTTTATTAGTGAAGAAAAAGGTGTTTTGCCCATCTCCAACTGAGAGTCTGACAGACAACATTTGGCCAAACTTCAGCATTCAGTTCGATGATGACAGCCAAACCTTTGAATGTCATATCGGCACCTTTGGCCCATCTCTAGCAGGGAATATTAGCAACAGTGTGTCATAATTTCAAGGTGTACAAGGTCATATAATTATAGGCTAGCTCAGTTGTTAATCATTTGGTTAATGCGACACCTAGTGGACAGGTGCGTTGAACACGTGACTTGATGACGTCATCTGTTCAACAGAAACAAACTCCCAGAATCTCTGCAACCAGTTTACACGTGTATTATTATCATATGCAATGCTGTCTTCATACGGTATCAAAATCACTACATACAATTACTGACCAAAACCGTACACAATGCAGGCTACACAAACGTCATTTTATTTTAATTAATTAGAAAAATTAATATCTATGCAGAGTTCTACATCCGATATATCGCACTGTTTCATAGCAGACAAGCAACAAACATGGTTCCCACGTATCCTGGAAAGTCCTAGATTTTTTCCGGGATTTTCCAGGCCCTGAAAAGTTCTGTAAATCACTTTGGTTCTGGAAAGTTCCGGAAATTAAAGCTTAAGGTCCCGGAAAGTGCTGGAAAATGAAGATCCTGGATAGTTGATGAGTTTACTGGGGGTTCAAAATAAACAGCATGTAGCACTTGCTTAATTAAATACAAATATGAGAAATTTTCAAAATATTTGGCCTTGCATATTTAACTCGTTGGCGGACCCCGAGAAGGTCCTGGAAAAACGTTTGACGGTCCTGGAAAACTTCTGGAATGTTTTGTCGGTAAAAGTATGGAAACCGGAACCCTGAACAAATAGTGCCGCTAGTTGGGCTGCCAGAACTCTAGCCATCTGTAGAAGCCAAATTAGCAATTTATAAGCTGGGATAAATATAACAAGACAGCATAGCTATCGCACAGTAGACCGCGCGATGCGCCCAATATATGGGTGCCCTGAAAAGTTTTCAGAGTCCTCACTACGCACCCGGCTATTTTTCCAGAAATTTGT
>Ga0056132_1000457_pt1 | contig 10345 bp, 8 predicted proteins | sample WorMetLIZISLAND2_3_FD_71119 | JGI IMG/M metagenome (GOLD analysis project Ga0056132, IMG submission 71119) | Marine gutless worms symbiont microbial communities from Max Planck institute for Marine Microbiology, Germany - Olavius clavatus LIZARD... ...
CTGCAACCTCGTCATTTCGGATGAACTGTTGCCAGCTGATCTGCAGCAGCTGTCTCTGACACTTCATGTGGAAGGCTTCAAGAGCTTTCATGTCGATGGCACGAGGAATCCAGGTTTCTGCTGCATATAGTAGAACTGACTGGACAAGAGCCTGGTATATGCGGATTTTTGTGCTAATGGACAGATATCGGTCCTTCCAAATGAGGGGCTATAGCAACGACTATAACATCAACGTTAAGACAGTCGGTGATTTTATGGGGGTGATGATCAGCTTAACATCTCGAAAAATTGGCCGGTTAAACAAAAACTGTGTGTGGTGTGTTTGTGTGATGATGTTTGCATTGTGGATGGATTCAGCGGTGAAAGACGACTTGGAGATCTGGAAGTAGCACTTACACTTGAGGATCTCGGTCTCATTGTACAACCGACTGTTCAGCTTGAAGCAGCTGAGAAGAAAGGGGTGAGCCAATCCTCATATCAGTTTGAAGAGGTCTATGAAATGTTGCTGATTAATTACTAACTCTGATTATCAGATGTTTCCAGTGACTTTACAACACATTGCTGCTGTGGTTTTGACTTTTTATCAAGCAGAACATACGCTTATAATGGGAGCAGTTTCAAAGCACATTATTATAGAGTCTAGGCTGAGTGTTTGTGTTCAATGTAGGCAGTTTCACAGAGTTTGCTTTGTTAAATATGCCTAGAAGTACTAAGATGCTCGGTAAATCTACGGTTATGTGACTCAAGGATTGCTACTGCTTCTGTTTTTTTTACCAATGGTTACTGATTGATATCGTCTTAGTTTGTGATTCTGTTAGGCAGCACCTGTCAGTAGGAACGACCAGCAACCTGTGAATGTTCGGGAAACATTGGAGTACAAGAAAGCGATGGAACTCCAGGTGTGGATGGAAGAACAGCAGTCACTGTACAAGAAACAGGTACATATCAGTTGTCAACAGATTGAAGTATACAAAAAACGATCTTAGGACATCTTAAATTTATCGTAAGTTTGTCTTACAACATATCATAAATCATTATCATATCCTAATATTATCGTAAGATGTTTTTTCTAATTAGGTCCCTGGCTTACAATGGTTTGTTTGTATGTTCGTATTGCTCAACTGATCAGATCAGAGTCGAGTTTCAAAGTTATGTTTCTGACACATGCTGGCCTTACTGTAGTAGAACTTTACTATTGGTGAATATTTGTTAGTAATATACTGTAGGTGTAGTGTATGGTTTGAGTGTGTTGTCTGTGGACGTTCATTAGCTTACTGTCTGCAACTTTGTATTATGTGAAGTTCCGTGTGTTTTTCAGGAGCAGCAGCGGCTTAAAGCAGTCGAAGAGGAGTTTCGTCGGAAGATGGCTGTAGAGATGAAAAAAGTAATTCCACCTGTGCTCTTTTATGTATAATAAAATTTGTGATAAGGATTGTTTAAAATGTCCTATTTGTGTTATTTGTTAAACTTATACATTGTTGAGTAATTTTGAACATAATATAAAACTGTGGTAATGCATTAACTGGTTATGTTCTTACTGCCATGCGTAGGGTACTGAGTATGATCGGCTAGCAGCAGAGCTACGTACAGCTCTCACTGATCTTGAAAAACGTGAAAAAGTTCTTAAAGCCAGCGAAGAAAAGGTGTGTTAGTTAATCATTCATTAATGATTGTATATGTGGTGACATAATGTAAGTGCATCTGGTATCTTTGTTATTCAAAAAGTATTTTTTTTATCACGTGCATCCATTTTACAACACACGACATCCCATATTCCCTCATTTCACACAGTGCAGTGTCCATAATGGCCACTAGCAATAGTTATTGTACACAGTAGTTAAATTCAGCCAGAGTTGGCCAGAATGCAGTTCCGTCACCTTTAGTTGGCATCCACCACCTCATATTACCATTCCTTTACCCCCCATAAGCGTTCCTGCACTTTGGCAGTAAACGCCCACAAATACTGACAACTAATATAATGCTCACATTCGGGTAATTTGACATTCTGGTCCGTGATATATAATCAGTGGGCTTACTTAAGTCTTTGTCACTATAGTTTTGGTGTAGCGCTGTAACTTTGGCCAATGTAGAGTTCGACCGCCTGCTTTAGAGTAATTTAACCAGTGATTATACTGGAGTGCTGTGCACTGCAGGAGATGATGTAATTACTACTGCTTCATAATCAATCAATCAATCAATTTATATAGCACAGAGGCACAATGTTTCTAATGCGCTGTAACGACATTTGTGACTGTTGCGTGTACTATACCTCTAGTAAGGATGGTGCATGTTGATTAAAAGAAACTACTACAGGTGTTAAGCTGGTTTTCTACAAGAAGTTGAAACATATCTTCTCGGCCACACGCAGGCAGTTACTGTTTGTCTAGTGACAGCATGTCTAATCCTTCACAGAACTGCAGAAATCCACGGATTTATACTCTGCATTTACTTTGTTATTTTTGTATATTCATTGTCATTGTGCTGCATCACAGTGTGGTAGATCGCTGCCAGAGAGTGTACGACCCTCCTTGGGCAAACAAGTTCCTTCCTGTGTTATTGATCTTTGTTGATGGTTAAAAAGGTTAATTTTCCTCTATAGCTGTTAATGGTACACCATCTCACAGCTACAGGACGTCACTTGCCATACGGGATCACACAGTGTTACCTGCCACCCGACACCTTAACTCCACCCATGCAGGTCGGTACTCGATTTACCTACCCTGCAGGGATGGAAGGCTGAGTTGACCTAGTTGACTTGATAGCGCCCCGGCCGGGAGTTGAACCAGTGACCGGTGCCGAACCGCTGCACCACCAAGACAACTAATAGTAGTCAGTTGACACGTTGTGCATTTTGGCTTGTATATGTCTGTAGGTGGAAAAGCATCGTGAAGAGCTGCAGCACAAGCATACTCGTGAGATGGAGAGATTACGTGATGCTTCAGTCCGACTAAAGGAGGAATACGAACACAAGATGGAACTGGAACGGTTAGTCTTTACTTCCGCTGTCATGTTTTATGATGCTGTGTGGTGTTAGATGATGATCTCTTTCATGCAGATGATAAGAAACCCAGACTCATATCTTTGCCATTGCAGGTCTGCCTCATGGCCGAACCTTTCTCTGTTGCTGCTGTGGTAATCTGGAGCTAATTGGCGATATATTTATGTGATCCTGTCCACACCATCACTACCTTTGGACAATGGACATTTCCTGAAGACAGTTTTTGTTTCAGGGTATTAGTGTACACAGTGCATTAAGAGCTTTCTGTGCTGTCTGTGTAAATTGATGTTTTACTTATTTAGTTTTTTGCTTGCTTACTTATTCATCTCTGTCATTCTTAACATTCACAAAACTGTTAACATCCTATTTGTTTGTTTGACCGCCTCAGTGCTTCTGATTTTTAACTGGTGCCTTACAGTGTACTAACTGACTAACTAATTACTTACCACTGGTGTAGAATTTGTTAAGAGAAAGAAGCATGTGAACTGTGTGCATGATGTAGAAGCCGTGCTCGTGAACAAGAGGAGGCTGTTGCTAAGCTGAAGGGTCAGCTAGCGGAAGCCGAGACCAAGATTCAACAGCAAGCTCGTGAATTTGAAACATTCAAGACCCAGCTGCACATAAGTCCCGAAGTGCAGCTGCAGACTGAGGTCAACTTTTTGAAGCTAGAGAAGGTTCATTGATTGTTTATGTTCAATGTTAACAATAATAGCTTCAAATCTGATTGTACAAATCCAAGTTTGTTTTCTCGACTACCTTTAATTTAAATTAACTGTTGTCAGTTAATTAATTGCTCAGTTCTTAGAGAGTCAATGTTTAAGAATTTAACATTTCGTAATAGTGATGTTTTAGTTCTGGATCAGGAACTGATTCCATATCGCTACTCATCTTGTTGTTGTTGTTGTTGTTGTCCTTCTTCTTCTTCTTCTTCTTCTTCTTCTTGTTGGGATGACCCTCTTCAAAAAAGCGTAAGGCTCTGTCATTTCAAGTCGAATCAGATTGAAAGTTGGCACGATTGTTCTTCAAGTAAATGTGCATCGATTAACAGAGTCATTGCAAGATGGCGGCCATGACGTCAAAAGTGCTGCCATCTGGTGAGTGCAGCCAAAGTGTTGCCCGGCACATATGCAGTACCCTCCAGCAGTTCCTGATCTACAGTACATTCGTGCTTGTTGGCATTTATGTTGTTCAGGTGGAACTGGAAAAGAAGCTTCTGATTGCAACCAAAGAGAAGGCGCAGTATCGGCGGCAGCTGGAGAAAGCGCTGTCAAAGATTGCTGAGATGCAGAAGAAGGAGAAGTCAGCTGCCAAGGCACAGCTACTGAGGGAGAAACGTGAGCTGGATCACATGAGACTGCGCTACCTGGCTGCAGAGGAAAAGAAAGTCATCACAACAGAACGCAAAGAACTGGACGAGTTAAAAAATGAACTCAGCGAGTTAGTAGTATTATACTATTATACTAGTATTGTTAGTTAGTTATGGCCTAATTTTTAGGTCAGAAACTGATCTCGTATCGCTCATCTTGTTGTTGTTCTTGTTGTTTTGGGGGTGACCAACTTCAAAAAAGGCTGCATCAGTTGACGGAGTCGGATTTCTAATATGACGTCACTTTTTCAAAGTGTCTTCAATGATGTCATTTCACACAGAAAGGTGCTACTACCTGGTGAGTGCACACGCAGTGCATGCACGGTGCAGGAGTGTCCGCCAGTTCCTGATCTATAGTACATTTGTACTTGTTAGCTGATAGAGTGGGGACAGAATCGTAAAAGGAATAGTCGTAATACTTGACAAGATTAGAGATTACTGTAATATTACATCTCTAATCTCTAATGTTAATATTTACAGACTTTGCAGTATGCCTGTGCCGGACATTTTGTTGTATATTGGCCTTGTAGGTAGTATATTGGTTTCATATTTGATGATTAATTTAATTCTGAACATTTAGTTTGTAGCATGAATTTTGAAATTTATTCTCTCATTATGCGCAGGATGCATTGGCTTCACATTGGTGTTCTCATAATGTAAGCATAGGATTAAAAAAAATTGGAATCACTGCCACTCACAGGGAACGTGAGTCAGAAGTATGGAAGGACAACCATAAACTTCACATTGGCCTGTGGTTGTACTGAGCATGTGATATTGTTGCTGCCTGATGTTGGTTTAATTTATGTCCGTGTCTGTATTCTTAAACCACTTTTCTGCAGATGGCTGTTGGATCTCATCTTCATCACGCAGTGTGCTGACGGTTTTTTATCTAATATATATGATCTGATTCAGTCACCCTACCTGTAAAAATCTGCTACTGGAATCGATCCGCCAGATTTCTCAGCTTTGGACACCCAGCTTAGTCTGCCTTGGGAATCGGGCATAAACTGAAGCAACTTTGGAACAATAGGCCAGTTAGTCAAAAATCAAAAGTTGTCTAGATGTCATCTGGTTTGTGGAGATTAGTTTGAATGGCATTGCGCGTGTGTAGGCTAAAGGAAAAGACAAGTAGTACTACTGTGGTTGAGAATCCCAGCAATCCCGTTGTTGATAACAGTGACAGTAATGAGCTGGACGATCATTTACTTCGACTGATAGAAGAGCGTGACTCCCTGCTGAGGACTGGAGTCTACAGCCGCAGTGACCGTGTCGTTGCTGACCTCGACCAGCAGATTCGTAAAGCTGAATCCCAACGCAGGAGGTGAACATCGTCATTTGTTATTGTGTGTGTTGTGTGCTGTGACAACGTTGTCTGTGAGGGATCGGTGTGAAAACTTACTCGCCAGGTGGTGCCAAAGCCATTGAGGTTTATGATGCTGCTTCCAACTGCTTAACTTTGGCTTGTAAACAAAATGAAAATAATTATAAATTATATCCTTAAATTGTAAAAGGGTCAGCTAGTTGTATTTCTTCAGAATATTGTTACATTTACGCTGTGTATCATTTTCAAATGCAAAAATCGACCGCCGTGTTGTGTACTTATTACTTTCAACCACAATCGTTTTGGCAGCATCTGGCGAATATATGACCAGTGCTGGGTCGTAATTAATTACATGTAATTCAATTATGTAATTAATTACATTTGATTAATTAATAATTAATTACAAATGGGCATTTTTTAATAATTAGTAATTGAATTAGTTTTGGAAAGGAATTTTACCCAAATCTGTATGTGACACTGATCCCTCATTGTCTACTCTTGCTGCTGCCTTGTCAAGTCTTATGTCTCCAGTCCCTCTCCTCTGGGTTTGCCTCTTCTCATGTGTAATATACAGTCATTTCATCTTTTCCAGTGTTTCAACTTCAGTTCAAACATATGTCTGTAATACAATATGCTGATTTCCTTCTCTAGGTAGAGAAATGTTCAGAGTCTTTGCCAATTGTCTCCATTGCCAATTAACTTATTTGATTGATTTAACATGTTAAACAGCATGACTTTGCTGTGAAGTGCTGCAGTTGAACATTCAAAGTTTGCATTTTTGCAACATTTTTGAGGAATAGTAGTAAGTTATATAACAGCTTCTTGGGCAGTTTGTGCTCAGAATGTAGGAGTGAAAGTTATCATAAAATGATTGCAGGGGTGTTTTTTGCCAACTGACAGTTGTAAGTAGGTTGCAGTGATTATCTTGCTAAATTAGTATATGTACACTGATGCTGCGAACTACTCTTTTCAAGTTAATGTCATTTAGTTTGCCACAAGGAAGAAGGAAAGTTTTACAGATGTGGGTATTATCAGTGGCGGATTATCCAATAGGCTTGGGAAGGCCCAGGATGGAACAGATGCCGATAATGTTATGATGTCATAATAATAGAAGAATATCACAAACATAAGCCAGGCAATGTTAAGCAGGAGGAGCGACAACTTACGTTTAGTAATTTATTATATTGAATGTATATATTGAATGAATTACGACTTTTTTGTTTATATCAATATTTATTTGAAAATTTAGGCCCGCAGGTGATCTAAGCCGAAATCCCTAAATACCATAATTTGCCACTGAATATTATTGAATGCTGTGGATGTTTCAGTGAGGTGGTTACACAGCAGATCTGTGGTAAACCTTAAGTCTTGGATACTTTCACTGTCGTCGTCTCCGTCCTGAACACTGTAGCTGCAAACTTGTTTTATGCGTGAAATGTTTTTTATGTCATCAATTTGTTTAAATTTATTTGTTTAGGGGCTTTTAAGTTTCATTTTACTGTGATTGTGATTGTGCTTGTGCTAATGTTGTGTGAGAGATTGTAGTGGTTATAATCACTCCAGTCCATGTTTTGTCAGCAAAGCTAACTATATCTGTCCGTCTCATATCCACTTACATGTATGGCTGTCTGATCAGACAGTACAGTTAGGTTAAAACCCTAGTCACATGAGTGTCGGAATGAGGCGGAATGCCGTCAGAATGAATGAAAATTCTGACAGCATTTGTTGATATTCGAAGTGCATTCTAAACATTCCGACTGAATTCCAGGTGCATTCCAAATATTCGGGCACATTCTGGTGACTAGCCGGAATGTTTTGCGCATGCTCAAAACATTCGAGGAGCATTCGAAGTGGAGAAATATCGAACGGCATTTGAAGTGTATTCTAACGGCACTCCTACTGCATTCTAAATAGTCTTATGGCATTCGATCAGCATTCGAAACATTCCGGTCTCATTCGAGTGTTAGGGTTAGGGTTAGCCAGCTGTCTTAGTTGCATTCGAGAGCTAATACGACTCGGAATGTGCAAGAATCATTCGATGTGGGTTCCAGGTGAATTATGAGTATTTGAACGGCATTCTAAAAAATTATTTTTTTATGACGATCCCGCCCGAATGTGGCTCGAATTTTGAAAATGTTTCATTCCAGCTGATTCCAGCCCATTCCGTTTCCGTGTGACGGGGCCTTAATGCTTTTCCAATGTATTGTATGTCTACTGTGTGTCTGGACAGCTTGTAGCTGTTGGTTGTTTTTAGTGTTGGTGATACACTTTTTATACACACATATATTTTGCATCATACGTTATCATTTATATAACACTCATTCATTCAAATGCTGTTGGGTAGCCAGCCGTCTTAGTCGCCAGCAGTCTTAGTCACCTGTACAAGACCAGACAGAAAAACAGTGAACAAGAACTAGAAAACTTATGAACTGTGAGTAGTCTAGAAAAGGCATCAGTTACATGTATAACTGTGTTGTAAAAATCCAGTAAATCATTATTTTTACAGACAATAATAATTAAAGTTTCCAGTTCACTTCCGCATGGCTACTTAGAATGATTAGCAGTAGAAAGTGTTCAACTTGATAATGATGTTAATGTATATTAGCAGCCTATTTTATACAGTGCTTATACTGCAGTTGGTAGTGCATTGTATATGTAACATTAACATTTTGCCTGCAGTCTGTCTCTGCCAAGATGTGCTTTGTATCTGCATATACAGCGTAATATGGACGAACAATTTTCAGTATTATATGAGCTCTGTTATTGCGATAGCAAACTTGACCAGTAACATGTATTCTTGTGAATGTGCTGATGAAAGAAATTCGAATCTTAGTGACCTGTCTGTTTTTTTCTGTGTGATGCACTATAGTGCAAAGCGCAGTATTGCGATTGCATGTCGTCCGTCCGTCTGTGACGTTGGTGGATCAGGACCGCATAGGTTGGAAATGTTGGAAACTTATTACACGCACAATTAGCCCAACACCTTTACTCTTCATAGCCCAAAGGCCATCCGCATACTCCCAGGGGAACGTAGGGAAATTTTGGGGAGACTTGAGGTAGGGTGGGAAAAAGTGGCGTGCTGGAGCACAAAAGCGGCAATATCTTTGAAACGCGTAAAGATCGAGGAAAAGTTACTATGGAGGGCCTATAGGAACTCTCCAATGCTCTTTCGAACAGTACCATCGCCAACCCCCCCACGGCCTCCTCTTCCCAAGATTGGGGTTCACAACCCCCAAAATTCAGTTGCTATTATCTCGGGAACACGTAAAGCCACAGACTTCAAATTTGGCTGGTACACTCACAGGGTCCATCCGAACAAAAGCCTATTAAAAATTTTGGAGAAAAGGGAGCGTAGGCATATCCAGACTACCCAGATTTTTTGAGTACCCCTATTATCTCGGGAAAGGGTAAAGCTGCAAACTTCAAATTTTGTACGCACATACATAGGATCGATCTCAACAAAAGCCCATTAAAAATTTCTGGAAAAGTAGCCGTGGGCATGCTCGGGTTCAGGTACTCTCCAAAATTTTCAGGGCACCATATACAGGGTGCATCGCGTGATCATCTTTGCGTTAGCTCAGCTTTCTTGTATTACCGTGCGATGCACTATAGATCAGTTGTTTATCTCTTCATAGTCATGATTTGTAGTTGCAGTTTTTTTGTAGCTGTCAGCAACACGGTCTAGTTTTGAACATTTTATTATAAAATAAGTAAAGAAACACAGTGATATACGGTAAATGAGCATTGCACTGTTCTGAAGCAGCTATCACAGTGCTTCAATATACTGACAAAACACGGCGGCATTACGCATAGTGAACATAATATTGATGACAATAAACACAAAAAGTACAGTGCTTTACAGGCTCATAGGTGCCGCTGATCTGTGCTTCTGTAGTCCTTAGCCGGAGACTAGTGTAGTGTATCTGTTGTAAATGTGGTGCCTGTTCAATTCCCAGGCTTTAACGGTACTCGCTGGGCTGTTAACTGATGGAAAACAGTTATCGGTAACCCATGTTTGTACCGATTCGATAGCTGCCTTGTAGTCACAGCCTCACAGGTACTGCTGCATCTTCCACATTCATGGTGCACTAAGCTATAGGGAAGCCATTGCCCTGACAAAAAATTGGTTGACGGGGCCACAGTGCATTGAGACATGAGCTAAGCTCACACTGAATGCAGATTGGCCCCTAACAATTTTGGCGTAACATATACTATAAGTACTGTGAGTCTACATGGCTGAAGTAAGATGCAGTCATAGACTCGTCTTACTTCCGCCATCATGGCGTACCAGCAGAGAATCAGGAATGTCGGTGCTAAATTCCTGTTTTGTGTTCATCAACAACAGCATCATCCATAGTAAGCAGTGGCGTAGTAAGGCTCTGAAGGGCCCTGGTTAAAATCAACAGTAAGTTAGGTGCCTCAGTTGTGAGGGCCGAAGCTCGAACCCCAAAGGACTAAGATGGAGGCTGGGCGGGGACAGCAAGGTAGTGGGCCTGGGGACTGCTATAAGCTTCCCAGTTCAGTCTGGAGTCCAGTCGCCAAGAGTTTGATGTTTTTGTCAGTTTTTGAACATTATTGTAAAACGCATATGGTGGGCCTATTTTTCTTGCCCTATTTTGTGTCGCCCCACTCAGCTTCAGGAGCTCGGGCAACCCCGGTT
>Ga0056132_1000458_pt1 | contig 10340 bp, 5 predicted proteins | sample WorMetLIZISLAND2_3_FD_71119 | JGI IMG/M metagenome (GOLD analysis project Ga0056132, IMG submission 71119) | Marine gutless worms symbiont microbial communities from Max Planck institute for Marine Microbiology, Germany - Olavius clavatus LIZARD... ...
GTAGCAAAGCGTTTTGAGAGCTTCCTGCCGATTCTTATTGTTGCTCCGGTGTGTGTGTGCAAGTCCTCAATCAGTTGCAGAAGAATATCTGGCACACCCTTAGCACGCAGTGCTTTCCAAGGGGCAATCCTGTCGACTGAGTCGAAAGCTGACTTAATGTCCACAAATGCGACGTTCAAAGGGCGATTGAATTGCCGATGGAGTTCTGAGAGTAGTCTTAATGCCAGAATAGCGTCTATGGTGGAGCGGCCGGCAGTTAGCATAATAGTAGGCCGTTAGTCTTGAGTTGGCATTAATAGTAATAGTAATAGTAATAGCGCCGACAATTTCTAACGCGCCATAACATGAATAGAGTCATTGCAAGGGCGCGGCATGTTCTCAACTCCTATCAAGAGTGCCAGTGCATAACATTCTTCATCATTTTTGCATTTCTGCTTCCAGTACCAAACAGCATGATTTGATGCTTTCAAAAGCTATGGGGGTAAACAGATACACTGCATTGGCATTGCGTTTGCATATTGAAACTGTAGCTGTCGGTCAAGGTCCATCATAAGGCTATAATGTGGGTGTCTATTTGACAACATTCTGTACGTGAAGCTGAACGTGGCCTATGATATGGCCTAGGATAAAAAAGCATTGTAGTGCATTGTTTTTTTACCAACAAGTCCTGTGGCACACCCAGTCAGAACGCACATGTTTACATGGCATATTCGCAGTCAGCTGAAGTGGCCAGTCAGAACATTCCTGCAATTTTTCTGTAATGCATGCAGTGATGGATACCATCATGAATGAAGGCATTTTTATGTAGTGAAGGCATTCTTATGTTTCCACAATTTTTAGCTTATGTCATGTCACTGTATATTTTTTAATTCTATCTATAAATGAGTGAAAGTAAGGCTGGTAGTCCTGCTACTGGTACAAGTCTAATATGAGCAGTTTTTATGCCTCATTGTAGTGATATTTGACATCTGTGTTGCCAGCAGTAACTGTTTTTTTTCTTTTTGTTAATTACAACTGTTTTTGTAATGTTGAAATTTCAGAAAGCGATTGTTCCATTCCTGCAGCAAGTGTTCATGCCAATCGTAACAACAATCTTCCAGGCATTAACTACAACTATCGACGAGCGAGACCAGGTGTCACAGACCGAGCGTAAACTTCTGCAGCGCGGATACTTTACATTCATTAGTACTCTAGTCAACAACAATGTCACTGAAGTGCTCAGCACACAGAGTATGTACCAATTCATTATGTCAGCTCGTTAAAGGTGTAGAAGTATGTATATAAGTAAGACATCCATTTACGTAGCGCATCATCGCCAAGAAAAGTCGATTTAATGCTGGATATGCTTCTGCTTTGAAAAGAAAAACGTAATAAGTAAATTTTCAGTGATGACAGTGGTATGTTTAATCAGTAGTTCTGTGAGGCATTGTTTGCAGTGTCATGTACGAAAATTTCCTAGAAAATGGCTGTTAAAACAATGTGCGTCTGTGTGTGTGCGTTTTTAGTTCTGGTTGCCGATCTGTTTTGTGGTTATATTATCTTATCTAATTGTAGTCCATCATTCTAAACATTGGCAATTGCTTTTCATTTAATGTTTATTTATCTGTGGTAGCTGAAGTTATATTAATGGGGGTTTATGCTGTAACCCAGAGCAGAAACAGTGCTGTGAATTTTGTTGAAACTTGATGCTGTGTCACATTGCTTTGTGACATCACTGTATTCTGGAGCCAGTGCATAGAACTCTGCTGATTCGTGTGTTCATTGCAGGTTCAGCAAATCTGGAGCAGGTGCTGACGACTGTTGTCCATGGTGCAGTGGAGCTGACTGATCCAGTTGGTCAGAAGGTCTGCTTTGCTGTGCTTCGGAAGCTGGTGGAAGTCTGGGGTATGTGCAGTTTATGTACTTCGTGTTATTGATATTATCTAAACTGAAGTGGAAACTGTTGAAAACTTAGTTTATGTTGTAAACCTCAGATAGTATAGAACAACAAAATCTCAAACATGTGAAGACATTATCTGCATCCTGCAATGACCTACTTGATGTAGCAAAACTTTACCAATAAACATTGTCAAGTGAGCACCCAAACATATGAATTAGGCTGTTATGATAATGAGTAGTTTGACTAAGTAAACTCACTTTCCCAGAACTTTATTTCAAGTAAAAACTGTACTTGTTGTTTGCAATAACTGATGCATTTTAATATTTATAAAAAAAATGAATTTGGCCTGCTAACTGATGCATTTTTCTATGAGCCCCACATCCCTGGCTGTGGTTGAGACCCATAGCATAGAAGAAGGCTGTGCTTCAACAGAAGTTTACATTGCACAGATGTAACTCAGTTGTAACTGTATCTGCACGTCCACGAAGTTACTCTCTGTTGAGCTCAGTTAGTACTGATATGTTGGTCACGTGTAGATATACCATCTTGCTATTTAATCAGCCACCCACACCATCTCAGCCTAGACATGAATAATTGCAGTGAGTACTCTCTCTAACCACGCTGATTGCTAGGGAAGAATTGACATGGTGTATCACGCAGTAGCCCTGTCTTGGAGTCACTGATTTAATAGGATGAATAGCCCACATTAGCTAAATGATCACACAGGCATATTGCCATTTTAATGGTCATTTTTAGGTTAATCTGGGTTAACGAGTGGTTCCATCCATTCTCTAGGTCAACATTTTTATGTCTTTATTAACATTATCTCCCCATCTTGTTTTGTTTGAATCCATCATTGTAGAGTGCCAGACCCAATTATCATTGTTTTAATGTTCCATGAGTTCAGACCATCTCAATCTACCATTCTCAGTCATTGACCTGAAACAGTGATACTCCGAGCAGACTGCTTCCGGTTACAGTAGTATTCCGAGCTGTGCAATTTTTTTCAGTGTAAACTGTTAAGATCACAGTCAGTTGTTAACTGAGCAGTGTGTCTGTGTGTGTGAATGCTGCAGCTGCGGAGCCGAGTATGTTGGGATTTAATGAGTTCATCTACAAGCACATCATCCCAGCATGTTTCCTCGCACCAATGAAGCCGACTTTCGATCTCACTGATGCCCAGACTGTACAGGTACCTGATCCTTACAAAAGAAAGATGAGTTCTTCAATAATTGGAAATTGCTGCCATATTTCCTACTCTGTAGTTTTTGGACAGTAAGCCAGTAGTCTGGTAACAGGGCCTACTGTTGTGCAGACTCGCTGTTTCTTCCATAGTGGTGGCCATAATCATCGCTAGTACTAATTTTTTTGCCTATGCACAGAGGGATGACCAGGCTGAGTTGGCCGAGGTACCTTAGAGAAGGAGCACCATACAAATGAGTAGATATTTTGATTGACTGAGTGTTTGATCTATCGATCAAAAAATCAATATCTGTCCATTGATCGATCAGTTGGTATTCATTTAACTGGCTAAAAGTGACCCCAAGTTGGACTGTGTCTCTGAGTTTTTGGAGGAGGATTTTTACAGGTTGGAGCCTGGATGCCCTTCCTGTTTCCTAACTAACAGCATCAAAGCAGTGAAGTGCAAAATGTAACTGATAAATTTGTCTGTCAAGTGTTTCATATGTTTCAGTTTGATATTGTAATGAAGTGTTGTTGGTAATTGTAGGTGTTGAATGAATGTGCCTGCTGCCTGAAGACAATACATGACAAACGAGTATGTATTGCTTACTTCTAGCTGAGTAATTCTGCTAGCGTTTCAAGTTTCAGTGCATTATATTATTTGCTAAATATTTGCCAGTAAGCACATTATCACACTATTTGCATCATGTAGTAGACCCATTATTCTACAAGCGTTACCAGACCTTCTGGAAAGTCCTGTATTTGGGAAGTGCTGGAAGACGGTTTTTGGTCATGCAAAGTATTGCAATCGGAGTTGAAGGCCTTTGAAGGTTCTTGAATTCTATGTATTGTGCAACAGCCAAAGTCAATTTGCTTTTCATATGCAGCAGCAGTGCTACCTTTATTATTGATTATTTTTGCCTTTGCCCGTATGGTAAGTAACTATTGACCAAGATCCTCACCAAACTTAAAAAGACTTACTGGAATAATATGTGAAGGTCCTAGAACAAGTCCTGGATTTGTCTGTGACTAAAAGTGTGGGAACCCTGATTCTGGTGACTGTGCCATGTAAGATACCTCACACGTTTCAGGAGCTGTTAGTTCATAAAGAAGTGGTAATATTTCAGAAACAGTGCAACGTGGAGATGTAATTACCATAGATGATGAACAGTCAGATCTGCTCTGCTGATTGTTGATAACCTTGACTGACCTAACAGAAAATGTTTTATGTAGGACTGTACAAATGGCACATTGAATATTTGTTCAAGGTCATTGATAATACACCTATATCATTTGTAAAGTTTGTCAGACAGAAGCTATTGATAAGTAATATGATCAGTTAGTTAGAATATGTGTCACTTATGTCTTTAGTGCAGTAGTTATTTGTCTTTTGTTAGGGAGATGAATTCATACTATTCTTAAAAGTGGACTATCTGCCAACACATAATGTATCTCCACCAGCTATTCAGGTTTGGACAGTGCTTTGGATTGTAAGTAATACCTCTTCATGTTTTGTGACATATTCTGTAGGCCAGCATTCTGTGTTGCCACAGAGCTGTTTGAACCATTTCAATCTGCTAAGCTTTGCACAGTTTAAAAGATTTTAACCTGAGAGGCAACCGTAAACAATCAACAGCTGCCCTTGAATTAGTTATGGCATATGTCGTGATGAAGTGACCTTGATTTCCGACTGTTGCACATGTGGCTGTCATGAATTACCTTAAGTTTCAGTGAAATTTCTTATTTTATTTCTGTAATTTATTTTGTTTTATATGTCACTTATAGCCTGTAGCATGCTGGAGTTCATTGTGAGTCAAAAATTAAGCTACCAAATTGTTGTCAGAGTTTTGAATCACACTGTATTAAGTTGTGGTATCGTGTAATAGTTGCGGAATATGAGTGTCTGAGCGAGTTGCTTACTGTGCTTTTGTAGGACTTTTGTCAGATGCTGATGTCCGATACAAAATTGTTTCAAAATTACTACAAGGTAACCTTGTTAAGTTTTGTTTGCTGTAATGTAAAGCATGTCAGTTGTATATACAGTGTACGTGCTGTTTGAGAATTGGTTAAATTTTCAATGCTGGTTAATGTTATCTGTTAGATAGTGCATTCCGTTTTGTAAAAATATTTTCCATTTGATTTGATTCATGCTAAAAAATCGATTTGTCTGATGCAGTTTGACAGTTAGGCATACATGTACATTCTCTTACATTATTATCAGTTGTCAATGGTACCAACAACAAGCATGACAAATAAGCAAGAAAAACATGATATTGAAATTATGATAAGTGAGTATGACAATACTGACAATGTGTGCTCATGTCAGCTGCAATAATCCATCGAGCAGTGATTCTGACTGAATTATAATGTAATACTATGTATTATGTATGATGCCAGCCTAAAGAGTACATACAGTCATGTTGTGGTCAAATCAAACTGTGCAGTTTTTTTGGGAAACCGAATCGATTCTTTAAGTGAATCGAATAGATTTGAATTGCGAATCCAAGTGCACTGCCGTTAGATTATAAACCTTACTGAAGTAGAGATATTAATGGCAGATGTTGGAACTAAAGTTGTCATGATGTGTATGTTGCAGACGTTCTTTATTCAGGCAAGGTCCTGACAGTACGACATTGCATCAGTCACCGATCAGTTGTTGACTGCTGCTAATAGCGTCACGTGTCAGCTTGATGACTGTGGCTTTGAGAGTCTGTTATGTCCATTGATAGTCACTCACTGTTAAGAAGTCAAAACCATGGCCCAGAGTTGTAACAAGGTGTAAGATTTTGCCCCGACTTGGAGGTGTTAAACACATTGAAGATTTGATAGAAGTGGCCTCTATTTGATCCAACACCGTCTCTGTCATACTGACCCATGATCCGACCCGACCCGGACAAAATTGCTGACCTGGTGTCAGTGGTGTGACCCATAAAACCTCAAGACATTTCTGACTCTGCATTTAAGGTTCTGTCCTCATCAGCAAAACTGAAAATTCAAGCTTACAGACCTCAAATAGCCCATTTTGTCTGACTTTTTGTCACGAAAACTGTAGCCCAACTAGGGAAGGTTACACTTTATAATGCATCGGACGATAGCCCGATAGTCCGTTACCCATTATAGTTCAATAGTATTAGCGCAATAGTCCAATGCCTTGTTAACTGTAACCGCAACTAGCAGTCCTTTAGTGACCTCTTGTGCTGTTGACAGCCTTTACATAATCAACAGATGTATAACGTATCACAGAAGCTAAAAATTGATATAGGTTACAGTTGCTTTACTGTGTGGTGTGTATGGGCATATCACCTTGCCCATCGTTATTTAGGCCATTGCTCATTTCAGACTTTGTAGCTTTTGTGCCATTTTACTTGTGTAAAGTTATTTCTGAGTGTGATATACACAGAAAGGTTTTCACAATGCTGACAAAATCCATGTTTATTTTCCACTACATAATGTGCCATATTCGCTTACATGAACTCCACTAGTGTGCACTATCTCGTTGTCAAAGGTGTTCTTTGGGCGAAGACGATGCTTGCAGGAGATTGCCCGATGTGATACTTTGTGTTGTCAATCTGTTGATTTGCTGACACCATTTGTAGATGAGAACATCACCTGATGAGACTGTACATGTTGGCCCAAAAGTGTAAGCCGCCAAGTTTTTGTCATAACTGTATGAGTTTCAAAATTCTTTCTTCAGAGTTTTCAGCAGTAAATTTGCAACAAACTGATCTCACGTTCTCACCATACCTGAAACCACTTCAATGCACTTACCTTGTTAAAGATTAATTTGAGTTTTTGACGTCTGATATGCAGATGGTAGAGTTACAATACCATAGCCTTTTAGGTATGATGATATCCTTACTGGTCACTTTGCTGCTGAGTGTGCCATTAGGGGAGTGAGAAAATCGGTCATTATTTAAATGAAGTCACGAAACTTGGTAGCTTTTTGTGGACCACCCTGTATATGTCAGTGGAACTAGTTCTGTGCCAGTGAATGCTTGTAAGAGTCTCGGGCAAGCATGGCATGTGATTAGATTTGACTTGAAATATAGTGTGTGCCATTGTTTATTTCATGTGATACATTGTGTTGTTGGTTGGGTAATAGGAGGGGCATATGGCCTGCTAAAAAGTGCTGATCCAACAATTCCCAAAAGTTCATTTCTGGGGCTGGCATAATTTGAAGTAACTCCAGAAAAACTGGCTGGTTAAACAAAAATCGTTAAGTATAAGTATTAGTAATAATAATAATAGCAGTAAATATCAGTAGTAAAAGTAATGCAGTATTAGTCACGGCAATATATGAAGTCAGCATGCAATAGAAGAAACACGTTGACGTCAGTCTTTGGTGATATAGTGCTGTTGGTGACTGTTCCTAGGCGCTATTCCGAGCTTTTCTGTATTCTGCTCAACGAGTAATTCCTCGCGTCTGTGCTGTAGATAATGATTCTGCTGTCATGTATGTTGAAGTGCTGTGCGGTTCTGTTTGATTGTTGCCTGTGATGCTTGGGTGCTGATCGTTGACTGTCCTGAAGAGCTTATAAGAAGCCCAGATAGTATTATTGATGACCTTTGCGATAGCCAGCCTAACCTGTAATAGACGTGGATAATATAGGAGAATATATAATGCAGGTTATATAGTCTGTTTGATGGCAGTTTTCCAGAGCACGTGTGTTAGACTGGTGTCCCCTTGCTTTTTGCACAGTTGGCTACTGGCTAACCCAGGTTGATCTGGAAAATTGGTGTAAATTTGTGCATAAACCTGTAAATGTAGCATGAAAATCGCCTTTGGCTAAACAAAAGCAGAAAGAAATTTGAGTTTTTTGTCTTAAACGTGGCATGCAAGCATAGTCATCATGCTCGACTGTTCTTTATATTTTGTTTGTGAAGTCCGTGTGAAAATGTGGAACATTTCTGGTTATAAGTTTGTAGTGTGTATTTACTAAAAGCGTTAGAAATTTTACACGTAATACAAAGCCCTATAAAGTTTATTTTCACGTTTTTGTTACGTTAAATGTTGTTTTGTTAATGCAGAAAATTTTGTTGGTGGAATGTTCCTCCGGCTGGCAGATGACTGTCATGAATAGCAAAAAACAAGATGGATTAAACTGTGTTTTAACTGTTTTTGAATTGTTATGGAATTAATACAGAGTCTTCTTCATCAAGTTGTTATTGCAGTTAAGCAACAATAATACACAACACCAGAGTTGCAGGCCAATAGACGTGAGAACATCGGTGAAGTGATACTGACATCAGACAAAGACTGTAACAACAAGTAGTGTAGTATTTTCGGTGCACAATCGACTGTTAAGTCCACTCCCTAACAACAGAGATGGGCTAAAGTATGTTTTCAAAGTATGATTCTAATCGTGATATGTACCCCGACTTGTGTCAGCAACAGGGAACAACGAACACAGGCCAATTCAGGGGGTGTGCCGCATCGGGGGCCAGAAGTCCCTCTGAGAAATTGCCAAAAAGCATTAATTATTATGTGAGCCTAAACAGTTTTTCCATACGCATTCTGTGAGGTTCAAAACAAGAATGCTAAGCTATCGCAAAGACGACCGCGCGATGCGCCCAACATATGGGTGCCCTGTAATATTTCGAGAGTCCTGACTAGCCCACGGCTACTTTTCCCGAAGTATCCGATCGATACTAAGAATGTGCATACAAAATTGGAAGTTTGTAGCTCCCTTTTCTCAAAATTTTAAAGGGGCTTTTGTTCAGATGGACCCTGTAAATATACCTGCCAAATTTGAAGTTCGTAGCTTTATGCGTTCCTGAGATAATTAGGGGGTACTCAAGAAATTTGGGCAGTCCCTGGATACGCCCACGCTCCCTTTTCCCTCAAATTTTTAGGGGGCTTTTTTGTTCCCATGGATGCTCTGAATACATCTGCCAAATTTGAAGTTCGTAGCTTTACCCATTCGTAAGATAATAGGGGGTACTCAAAAAATTTGGGCAGTCCCTGGATACGCCCACGATCCCTTTTCTCCCAAATTTTTAAGGGGCTTTTGCTCGGATCGACCCTGTGAATATACCTGCCAAATTTGAAGTTCGTAGCTTTACGTGTTCCTGAGATAATAGGGGGTACTAGAAAAATTGGGGCCGTCTCTGGATACGCCCACCGTCCCTTTTCTCCTACATTTTTCATGGGCTTGTGTTCGGATGGACCCTGTGAATATACCTGCCAAATTTGAAGTCCCTATAGCTTTAGCCGTTCCTGAGATAATAGCGATTGCAGTTTTGGGGTCGGGTTGCGAACCCCCAATCTAGGGGAAGGGGAGGCCGTACGGGGTCGGGAGTGGTACCGTTCGAAAGAGCGTTAGTTAGTGACTTGCTATAGGCTCTCCATTGTAACTTTTCTTTACGCGTTTCAGAGATATTGCCGCTTTTGTGCTCCAGCACGCCACTTTTTCTCACCCCACCTCTAAGTCTGCCCCAAATTTCCCTATGTTCCCCTGGGAGTAGATCAGTGGCCTTTGGGCTACGAAGAGCGAAGGTGTTGGGCTAGTTTCCAAGATTTCCAACCTATGTGATCCTGATCCACCAACGTCACAGACAGACAGACGGACGGCATGCAATCTCAATACCGCGCTATGCACTAGTGCATCGCGCGGTAAAAATGCAGGCTATTGTTAGGTTAGGTGTGATTCCTGAAAACAAAGGCAATTGAAATTTATAAATCTAGGACTTGACACCAGCGAAAACAGGCATCTTAATTATGGAAGTACTTATGAAAAGACAAGTGGTCCGAGGTTTGTGACAAATAATATCAACTGGAAGATAGATAATCTGCAAAGCTGTACATGTATGTATGTCGGTGGCTGTAGCGGTGAAATGGTGCAGACGTAAATACAAGTTAGTAGGCTTACAACTGCCAACCGATCGCCGATTTTCGGTTCATGAAACCTTTTAGATTAATAGGGTTGAGTGGCCGGTTATAGACGATATTGCTGCCTTGAATTTGTGCGTTTGTCATAGAGGCGAATATTACAGCGACGTCAGAGGTGTTCAGTAGTGATCATCCTTGCTGCTACTGCTGCTGCTGCTGTCGCTATGTTCGTAGTCAATGAAGCGCTTCTTGAAGAGATGATTGGTGTAATCCAGTCCGCCGTAGTCATGCCTCTCATGATGTTCATCAAACTCAATTGATCCAATCACATCGACGCCGGTGCCCTTCTTTTTGTGCCCTGCAAATCACAAAATTAATTTAGAGTGTAGGCTATGGTGTGGTGCTGTGCTGTAGGTAGCCGGAAAGGTTGCAAAGGCTATCGTTTAATAA
>Ga0056132_1000459_pt1 | contig 10340 bp, 4 predicted proteins | sample WorMetLIZISLAND2_3_FD_71119 | JGI IMG/M metagenome (GOLD analysis project Ga0056132, IMG submission 71119) | Marine gutless worms symbiont microbial communities from Max Planck institute for Marine Microbiology, Germany - Olavius clavatus LIZARD... ...
ACTCTGTCAAAGGGCAGATGGTGTGTCTCCAGCGTAAGGATCTTGGCTGAACGCCACACATCTAAAGTTGCTGTGGATGCATGTAGAAAGTCATAAACCAGACTTTGGTACATGTAAGAACGATATAATGTACGTAGAAATCACACAATAGTTAATCAAACAATGCCACTCGCAGCGCTAACTTCCATTCAACATGGCCTGACTCAGTACTTTTTTCAGAACTAGAACGGGATGACCTAGATTGCGCCAATCAGCGTGCGCCATTTCTTCAAGAAAGGGCGGGAGTGCCACAATTGAAATTAGTGAGGCCTAGTTAATGGGAAACGATACCGAGATTTTACCTTAGCTGTTATTCACAACATTTAACTTTATATTATACTGCAGTTGACTAATTAACCGTCAATGTCAGAGCGTTTAACATGCGTCAAATCCCCAAATATAAACAAACAACAAGATCTACTTCATATGATCATTATACAGTACAAGAAAGCTGAGCTATGCGCCCTATATATGGGTGCCTTAACATTTTCGGGAGTCCCTCCCTGACTACGCCCACGGCTACTTTTCCCGAAATTTTTAATGGGCTTTTGTTCCGATTGAGCCTATGAACGTGCATACAGAATTTGCAGTTTGCAGCATTACCTGTTCCCGAGATAATAAGGGCCACTCCCCAAAATTGGGCAGACCCTGGATACGCTCACGCTCCCTTTTCTCCAAAATCTTTAATGGGTTTTTTTGTTTGGATGGACCCTGTGAATGTACTGGCCAAATTTGAAGTCCGTAGCTTCACCCGTTCCTGAGATAATATCGATTAGAGTTTTGGGCGGGGGTTGTGAACCTCAAATCTAGGGAACAAGGGTGTAGGGGGTCTGGAATGGTACCGTTCGAAAGAGCGTTGGTGACTTCCCATAGGCTCTCCATAGTAGCTTTTCCTCTATCTTTATGCGCTTCAGAGATATTGCCGCTTTTGTGCTCCAGCACACCACTTTTTCCCAGCCCATCTCTAGTTTCTCCAAAATTTCCCCATGTTCCCCTGGGAGTACGTGGATGGCCTTTGAGCTACGAGCAGCGAATGTGTTCGGCTAATAATATCCGCGCAATTAGTTTCCAAGATTTCCCATCTGTGTGGTCCTGATCCACCAACGTTACAGACCACAGACAGACAGACAGATGACATATGCAATCGCAAATACCGCACTTTGCACTATAGTGCATCACACGGTAAAATCATCTTAATACTAGTTTAATAAGTTCATTCATAAAGTACAGGTTCCACTATTTAAAGTTATGATATATGATCATACATTAAACTTCAATTATTACCGCATGAAGCACTATAGTGCATAGTGCCATTATGACTGAATTAGTGACTTTGCTCAAGGACAGAAATGTTCTGATTTGACTCAACTCAATCTATTAACTAATAATGCTACAGCCAGAAGACTGAACAGCTCGTGCACTTTCTTGTTCCAAGTTTTGCAGTTTGCCAAAATTAACTAAAACTTTACTACCTGCTTTTTAGCTAAGTTTATTATCTGATATCGCTTGTGATATGTATTCAACAGACATTACAAAAGCAATCAGTTTTATTAATAATACTCCATTTCTCAAATAAGAAACTTCGGCAGCCAACAGTAACAGAGAAGAAACATGCAAGCTTACAAAATACATGACACATGATGAGTGCAGCTTTGACAAAACGACAAACATAATCCAGTATGATCAGCAATATACTTAAATATATTTCTTACTGCAAGTACTGAATAATGTCTCTGGCTTTAAATCTGCTATGGTTCATTGTTCAAACTTGCCACTTAACCACAACCTTTAAATTTAACAGTTAATCTGTAGAATTTAGCTGACACTCGAGGTATAACAACGGTACAGGACACACACAACAAAGGTCAAGGCACATATCAACGATAAGCACTTGAAACTGACACCTGACCAGCACCAGCAACAAAAACAAACAAGACACACAATTACAAAACTGATCAGCAAACAATCTGCTTCAGTCTCGTACTTTTCTCTATTTATTGCTTGTCCAATAACTATTTTACTGCACTGCCGCAGAGAAAAAACTGAGATTATGGGATATCTCAAGAAAAGTAATAAATTTATGTGCAAGCCAAAGTTCAGTACGAAACAGCAGCTCATCAAGATGGATCAATGAATAAGAAAACAAAATACAAGTTAGCAGACATATTTCAATTCTGCCTGCCTGTAGTAAAAACCGGTATCAGTTCTGCAGACAGTGGCTGAACTCCGCATGCGCATTGATTTCTGTAGTACATTATACATCAATGTGGATTTTATCAGGCTGTTTGACTGCATAAACTGCATCAAAATGTTTGTCAGCGGGTGAGTGGGTTCTGCCCATACGCCCTGGGGAGTCCATGAGAGGGGAAGGAAGAAAGGAGGATTGAAGGAATGAGATTGAGAGAGGTGGCCTAGACCCCCAAGATTTATGACAGATAGCCGCCACTGGTTAAGTCATACGTTGAAAATTATGTACATATCATTGCATTAAATAAAAGGGCAATTTGATAAGCCTGGGACCACAATAACATGTGCAAACAATACAACATTCAAGCAAATGTACAAAGCCGAAAAAAACAAAAGTCATCATTAGCACAAGTACTTCCACAATGTTTACAGACTTCATGACAAAACAGCAACATTGCAATGCAGACAGTCTTCGTGCGGCATTCTTGGTTCGCAAATGCTCAAATGGCTCAGAACTACATTCACTACAAAACTACGGCATCTTTGAGTCCTAAACTTCAACAACTGTACACTGAAAAATAAGCTGAAAACAGCAACCTGCGAACTGACAGTAAGCCACCGGCTAAACCTTATACAATTTCTATCTGTTAATCCATAGCATCAATCTGATGTATGACGAACAGCACATTACACATTATACTTCAGAGACATATTTCAGCTATTAGATGCACAATGCAGCCCATATATTAATCAATTATAATTATATATTAACATAATTAATAATAACATTATATCATATTACATTCCCTTCAAATATTGTAATCAGTTAGTGTGGCTTTTCAAAGTAAGGGGCAGGTTCTGGGAATCTTAGGAGCAGTCTCAAATATCCACAGCACAATGTTACATGGAGTACTCGAGCAGCGTACTGTAGCTGGCCTTCACACTGCCAAAGTTAGCACACAGTGCCAGTTTCAACTCTCGGCCCCAACGCCTTTCCATATTCACTTCACCTTCCCACGGTGAACCGGGACCACTCTTTGCCTCCAGCTGCGTCCAGTCTTCGCCAACCACCACAGCCACCGAGTTGGCTTTCGGTACATCAACCTGCATACAAATTATCAAAAGGTTTACATTTCTCAGCTGTAATGTGCTTATTCATGTCAACAACACAAACTTGTTTACCCGCCTAACCGATGTCAGATAATACCAAATATATAAAGAAGATAGTCGCTGACTGTCACTGTTTGCCGTTTTACTGAAACTGCAACTAGTAGTTTTAAACACGTGCATTTTATTGATGTGCATATTCTAATAAACCTAGTTACTTCATACCGTCAGTTGGTTAACTCACATTCGTCTTTTTCACACACACATGCACACCTTCATCATTTTAACGGTCACTTTCCAGGTAAACCTGTGTTAGTCGGATGCCTCTTTGATTCTCAAACTGGGGAAACAAAAAGTGGCTCCGGACAGTGCTAAGAAACAAAAGTCAACTGATGTATTATCAACAGTCCTGACTAAGATAACAGAAAATAAACACAGTTGCTTGGTAAGGCTATTACTGTTACTACTTCTGTAAGTTAGTTAGCAAGACATCAGCCATTAACAGGAGTAACCACAACTATATGGTTATGATAAAATGGACTCTTACTTTGGTAAAGTTGCACCCTCCGTAGTTCAACACTGTTATTTGTTACCGGTAGTTCAGTAGTTAAAATGCTAACACTGGGTAAGTTTCTTTTCCATGCACGTAACCCTGTGTCAACATGTCACTTACTTCATGAAAGCAATTTAGTTACATCAACATCTACATAAACAATAAGCAACTTATGTAAAATTATTACCTTGAAATAAACGTGGTTGAAACTGGATGCTAAGCCTTTCGATGCCCGATTCTGTTGCAGATGTCCATCAAGAGGTTCGTGCAAAAAGCAGCCTTCCTTCCACTGACCATACTGTTTTGGGAACTGGATTGGCTTTGCATGCACATTGGCACAGTTGATAAGGTAGTTGTAGACACCAGGCAAATTTTCACTCGGATCAGAAAACGGCAGAGCATAAACCTGCAGCAATTTTCAAAGTGGCTACAGCTGTAACTATTATTATTATTATTATTATTATTATTATTATTATTAAACGAGGATTATTACAGTGGCATAAGTCCCAAGACTGCCAAGACACTTAACACGAACAAAATGTAAAAACGAGTGGTGCAGCAGTAGGTCAGAATTAAAAAAATGTTTGCGTGCATAAGAAGACGGCAGATCGTAACAGCGAATTAAGAGTTCAGTTTCTAGCCGCTGCTTGAACGTGTTGAGGGTTGCTGCTGATGTAACCGGAACTGGCAGGCTGTTTCACACTTGAGCTGCGGCAACAGGGAAAGCCCAATCATCGACGGTGGAAAGACGAGTCGGCGGATCCACAAGGGCGTTGGTGGTGGCTGATTGCAGTCGTCCATTATGTACTCAAAAAAAATACTGCTAACCAGCACAATGTACTACAGAAACACATTGTCTTGGCACTGGTGTGAAAGAGCAACAAATATACCACAAAGAAAACAACAAAATAACACAAAAAATCATATGCAAATATGACCAAATTCTTCATACAAAAGTTGTAGTTAGCACAACTATTTCTTTCTACAATGTTTACAAAGTGGTAATGGAACTGAGGGGCCACTTTTCAAAAGTGCTCATTCTGGCCCCCATTTTTGCCTCAGAATCCACCACAATGCACCACTTTGAGATCATGAAGTCTAAAATTCAGCATCACATTTGATTCTCCAGCCTTTGGCCCTCGACCTGTCCCCCACTCTAAAATAGTGTCTGCTGCCACTGTATTTCCAGACCACATGCAATTTTCTTTGAAAAAAGTTTCTTTTGCTACTTGATATTCTAGACATTACAGAGAATTTGGGCTAACTGAGTCTACTCTAAAGTTACAATACTTGTTCCACAAATACGGAATTTGAGTAAGAGTATGCAGTAGCAGCAACTACACTACAAAAAAACAGTGTATCCAAACAAAATTCTTTTTATTAGAGTCTAGCAACATCACAACGTTTCTGAATGGGAGCATGACAACTGAACCTGCAGCTTGTAGAGTCCTGACTTTGGCAATCTACACTGGAATGTCACTGAGCGTGTGCCGTGACTCTGCTGCAGAACGTAGTCCGTCAAGTCATCAGATCGACCACCGGAGAAATATACCAGCTGTGATGTCATGCGGACGGCACTCGCTGTGTCAAACGTTACCTACAAGAAATGACATCAGTATTTGATAAGTTACACAGCTATCTCCAATATCCCTCTGATGACAATTTCACTCACGCTAAATGCATAGCTTATCCTCTGTCAGCCAGCTTCAATGTAAGTCAATAATGTAAGCCATGCAGTGGTAATCTACCTCACTTTATGGCAATGGCATAGGAGGCAATAATATATGTAAGTAAGTAAGTACGAATATTTCTAGATGGTGCAGTTAGTGCAGTTCACATTGCGGCATGGCCCCACTGTCCAAACAGAAATGTCTTTATCGACTGCCGGAATTCACTGTACGATAAGTCAGCGTCTTTCACGTGCGACGGAAGACTGTTCCATAGTCCAGGCCCTCCAGGGCCGGCAGCTGCAAACGCTCTGTCGCCAAAGGTGCCAAAAGTGTATACTTGAGTGTATACATATGTATATACATATTCATCACCTTTGTGTATTCATCTACTGAAGAAATAAATACAATGTAGTTACCATTATAGCTACATGTATTTGTTTAGCAGCCTAAGTTTCCTCTACCATTTCACTACCAACTTAATATTTTGATATCTCATGTCAGAAGGCTCACTACCAATGCAGGTAGTCATCATGATGGATCTGTTCAGTGGACTAGCAAAGAATGATGCATTGATGCACTTACATCACTCCACAGTTCAATATACCGTACTGAACAATATGAAATCTTCAACACACTCGTGGTACAATGGCAGCGCTCTGGACTTGTGATTGAGAGGTCGTTAATTAACTATCAACCATTCTAATGTTATGTAATGACTCACACATATCAGCCCTTGTCACCAGCAGATAGGAAGGTTAACTACTACTTGGTAGAAAATAACAGCAGCCTACCACTGGATGTATAAGAAAGTCACATCATCACAAGCATCACTCATAATTTAAGACAGTGGGATCAGCTCTGCCCCCAAAACTTGTAGTATCTGAACGTATACTCGAAAGTTTAAAGCAATTTGGTCACAATGTCACGTGTCATCAATGAGACACTGCACGAAGTACTTTAGGTGTACCAAGTTGTGATGTGTGGTTACCATACTGACAAACTTTCACTGACATAAAAAATAAAAAGTAGTACACACTGCAACATCGCCGGAATCACTGTGTATGTATGGATCCTCATGTGTTGCACACGACAGTCCAAGCTTGCGAAATGTTGCCTGAGCTCCGAGGAACCCAGGAGGCAACATTGGCAGTGGTTCAACATTTCCAACAGACTCCATACAGATGATCAGATACTGATAAGCATGATAAAGTGAGTTGCCATCCAGTTCTGGATCATTGGCGTAGATCTCCAGACCATACTCACCCTTTGCTGGGGCACTGTACACATGCCAGAGGAAAACACAACTATTACAATGAGCCGGCATGCACAAACAGATCCAGTTTGGTCAATATTCAAAAAAGAAGATTTCACATAGACCTAGATCTATTGTGTCATGTGGCAGGCAACACTGTGTGACCCCTTTGGCAAGTGACACTCCATAGCTGTAAGATGGAGTTCCACTAACAGCTATACAATACCTTTACATTACCTTTACCTTTATTGTGTGGCAGCTCATCCCCTTTGCAAGAGTTAAACCCAATTAAGCTAGCATAAAACCTAAGTTCGTGAAGTGGCCAGCTCTGAAAACAGCTAGTGCCTTAAAACCAACTAAGTCAATATGTAAACATTCCTGGTACCAGGGCCTGCTGTTATACATAGCTCTCCATTTCTTCCCTAACAAAGCCGAAACCATTGTTGGTACTCATTTCACCTACCCATGGAGGAAAGGCCACGCTGAGTTGGCCTGGATGGCTTGGTTAAATAACAAGATGATATACATGCAAACGGTCACCCATCTCAGTGCTAAACCGGCTTGACATACTGTAGTTACTTCGTTGATGTGCCTACCAACGTCAACACTAAGCCAAAAGGCCACCCTAATAGGTTAATATTGCTTCAGTAAACTCATCAAAAGTAGCAAAAAACTGAGACGTATTCACAACCATGTTAAGTGCTGTTTTTCTAATTTCCAGGTTTGCCCCCATTAGTCAGTAGTCTTCAAACATCTCCAAATAAACCCCAAGAGACTGATTAGGCAAATTTTTTAATAGGCTTTCGATGCCCTTCCTAACACTCAACAATGTCACTGCATTACAGGCACAAGTGAGTTCAAATATTTACAGTGTTCAACAGTGTTCTACACGACGCAATCTAAGATACATATTATTGAAGTGATAACTGAATATCTGCTAATCAATGCCAAATCGTGACTACATGGACGACGTGTCCATTTAGCTTCCTGACCTGAAAGTGAACACAGAGTTGTTGCCAACAACGCGGTTCATGATGTAGCCAGCAAGCGCCTTTTCATCACGATCGTTGCTCTTCACTTTAGCTGTAAATCGCAGTTCCTTCGGCATCTGGAATCTGACTTCAGCCAGTCCATTCACTGTGCAGAATATGGCACCCTTCTGCAGCGGCACTAGGCTGTACTTTGCGGCACTGTCTCCGGGACCCCAGCTTGTGTGAACACATGGTGGGAACGGCAGCGGGCGCGGTGGATTTGTCTCACAGACCAGTTCATATTCACACACTCCACCGTAAACACCTTCCTTTGTCTACAACGACCAGTGACAACTTCCTGCTGACACACAGCTAAAGCAACTGACAACTTTTCAAATTTTACTGAAAATCAATTAAAATAAATTACTGCCACTACTTTCACCACCACCACTAATAACACTTTTATGGTACTTCTTCTTCACCACAGGAAAGACCGAAAGACAATCTTAACAAAATGTAGAAACAGACTTGTACAGGCCACGCATCTTTTCTATTACCCAACCAGCAGTATTATAGCACAAAAGTAGCCTGTCAATATGTTTAAACTTGTTCCATCAAACTAACAATCTCCACTCCTCTCAGCCTGCTTACCTCCGCTGTCTTCTTAGCTACCACACTTCTGCATGTTCTCTATGCTCCACCAACAACAATCTGCTGTCGGTTCCTTGGGTCCACACACAAAAATGCTCCCTCAGTCTGGAACTCACTACCTTCTAGCATTTGCACTTGTCTGTGATCATATATATACCTTCTGTCGTCTTCTCAAAACCCACTGTTTTGAGCACACCTTCAGTTCCCCCAACAGCTCGCATAAGTGGGTCAGATTCGGCCATTGGCTGAGACTGTGCGCTATAAAATATATTATTTACTGACTTACTTTCTTACTTGCGTAAAGTTTAAAAGCATATCAGTCCAGTCACTTGATTCAAAGTTCAAAATATTGACAAAAAGAATAACATGAAGTGCAAGATACCTGCTGGTCAAGATCTTTAGCGTAGATTATCAGACGATAGGAGCTCTTCTCTGGCGGTCGAATAGTAAAGTACGATACATTTTCCACCATTTCTTGCATGCCAAACCGATTCAGCTTGATACCTTGAAACTCTTCATTGCCATTGTCATAGGCCAGAGTGAACGTGAAAGCAAGAGCCGCAGCCTGTTATCAGAAACAGTCAAAAGGAATATAGCCAAGACTATGTCTGTACTGCTCTCACAACTGACAATGTTCTGGTTATTCTAACTGATACTGGAATTTCATATTCAAATGCACTGCTGCAACTACTACTACTATCAGTAATACACTGTCTCAGAAAAAACGTCAGCCTTTTTATATTTGTGATAACTTAGATGTCATCCTATTTTGCCAATTCTGGGCAGAAACATACCCCAGGGAATTGAAACACATATATACACAGCCTATCAAACCTTACTTTATACATTTGTACTGTAGCACATAAAGACCATCAACCATTTTTATGGTACACAATACAGCATCATACATGAAATCTCCACGTGAAGTCAAATTGTCACATCAGCTAACTTTCAAGAACATTAACTGTAATATATAAAGAATACTGTTCATATTATCAAAGTAAATGTTCAAAGTGTCACCCACCAGTGCAGTTGTCCATTGCACTGGTCGATTGCCTTGTCGATAACATGCTGCTGCAGATCAGAGCATGCAGTAATCAGCGCTGCTTCAGATCAATGTCGAGTGTATGGGAGTGTAGTAGAATGCTCCTGCATGATGCCTCAGACTTTACAGTCCACTGGTCTGGGCTGTGAAGTGAAGTGTTGCGTGGGCCAGTAGTGCTACAGTGTTACAAGTGTGGTAGTGTGCTGGTGCACTGTCCTCTTAAGCTGGTCCTTGACTAACAAAAAACTGCCGGTTTTTGACAATTAAGTAACCGCGGGAATGCTACAAATTCCCTGGGGTATGTTTGTACCAAAAATTAGCAAAATCGGATGACATCTGACAAAGACATCACAAAAAATAAAAAGGGTGACATTTTTTTCTGAGACACAATTTATTACCACTTTTGAATTTGGTTAACCAGCTACATTTTCTACAGTTAGCCCAAGTAAGACCATGTACCCCAATAAGTAAATGTTGTTTATCAGATCTTTCTACAGGACAGACGCCCTTCCTGAACACTGTAACACTGAGTTTATTACACACTTGCGGCTGGATAGCCGAATAGCTGAATAAATTATAAAAGTGCAATATCACCCAACAAACAACAGCAAGCATCATCAAGATAGTTAGTTTAACAGAATCATTTTAAGAATTAAGACCTTAAATGGCGGACAGCCAATGCGGATCGTCACTTCCTGATGAGTGCGGATGACAGCCTCACGGTGACCAAGGATCTGAAGACCGTACTTGAAGAAAGCTGACTTGACAGGCACAAGATTCTCGAAATCAGTCAGAGATATTGCACGTTCCAGCAGCTGCCAGCCGAGCTCATCAGGAAAGTGAGTGAATATAAGTTGATGAGGAT
>Ga0056132_1000460_pt1 | contig 10326 bp, 5 predicted proteins | sample WorMetLIZISLAND2_3_FD_71119 | JGI IMG/M metagenome (GOLD analysis project Ga0056132, IMG submission 71119) | Marine gutless worms symbiont microbial communities from Max Planck institute for Marine Microbiology, Germany - Olavius clavatus LIZARD... ...
GAGTATTTAGTCACGCTTCATCTTTTGCAGTCGTTGATTATGTGACATCTGTATTGTTCCCTGGATATCCTGTGAGGCCTCTATGGTCTGAAGCTGCATATGGGTGTTAAACTATGCCAGATCTGAGAGCAGCAGCAAGCCTAGTTGATAGGAGAAAGCTTCCAGGTATCATTCCCAAGGCCAGGCCACCAGTCAGATCACCCCATTGTTGATTAAGCTTACTGTTAAATGCAGCTGATGAACTTCTGCTGCAGGTGAATTGAAAGTACAGAAGCAGCTGTCTCTTAATAAAATTGGTCACGGTTAGTGGTGGCTTTATTTATATGTAAATAAATATTTATCGTGCACGTGCAGTATTAACTTATATTGTTCCTTCAGTGAAGCTTTTGGTTGGTCAGCAGGAAGGGCATCCGGCCTGTATAAGGTCTTGCCACAATGTTTACCAAATGTTCACTGTTGAATACTAACCTATAGTAACTGCAGAAAAGTAGATCGGCTAAACAGAAACTGTATGTTTGTATATGAACTTAAAATAGAATGCTTTGAATTATTGTATCACTGTTATGCAACCTGCTGCTGGTGAACTGGGGGGTCCATTTCCTAGAAATTTTCCTAAGTTCTTCCTAAGGCAGCAGCTGAGCATTTTGTTAGTTTTTCTTAGCAACTATTTCTAAAAGTTAATTTACAAAAGCCATCATAACACTTCATAAGTTTTTCCTAAGATGCCTAGTTTCCAAAATTAGTGAGCCAGTCATGTATGCCATTACATTAAGTTGCCAATTTCCACAGCATGGGGTTCACAAGAGTTTCTACTGCAAAAGGTCTTGAATGTCAGTGAGTCGTGACATGGATAGTATGTTAGAAAATTGTTCTATGTTCCACGGAATATTATGCTGCTGTATGGCCAGTTGTAAGTGTTGACACTGCTATTCAAACGTGCCCATTTGTATGTTGTATGTGTTCACAACAGCATTACACGTCTTTGCTCCTGCTTTCAGAAAGGTGACATTCAGTGATCAAGTCAAGGTTAGTTGCACTAATCGGTGCATTTTGTATACATATCTGCATCTGTGTTTGAATAAGTTGGAATATCCAGTTGTACATTATGTGTAGCAAAGTGTAAACAAGCTAGTATGCTGTAGGATGTGTAGATCAGTAAACTATGACTGTCTGCTTGTTCGTTATGCAGGACATTTTCAGGCAACTGCAGTTTGAAGATCCTATTGTTGTACAGAGCATGTATATCTTCAAGGTGGATTTTACTCTTGTTGATAATCTGGTTTAGCTGTTTCCATATAGAGGTGCTTTTTCATCTGTGTATTATATTTACGTAAAAAATAATATGCTATTAGGTCCGTGTAGGCTCAATTTTAGGCCTACTCATAAAATAAATTCTTTTCTTCTGTTTCAGCGTTGGCTTTTCATCTTCGTTTATTGTGACCATAAAGCTAGCACCGTGTGTTTTAGTGAATATAGAACTTTTCTTCCTTTGGCACTACGTGGCTGAAACTGATGGCCTAAGTGTACATAGCCTGAAGACCCACCACAGTTGCGTGTCATTCTGACAGATTACCCATGTGACATTGTTCCCAACAACTTAGTGACTATTCATTTTATGGATTTTGTGCGTGTGCCGCTGAACGGCTGTGTAGTTTGTAGATTTTGTGCATTGTAACATGTACCATAGTCACTGTGATTACCATGATGAATAGTTTGTTAGGTAGTTATCATATGCAGTGCACTAATTTGTATCGTATGAGTAGAGGTCGTATGAGCAGTCTGATACAGCTACTCTGCTCATACTACTTTTGACTTTTGACCTGTTTTTCAGTTTTATTCGATTTCTGTGGTGCTTCTTCAGCTCTCTCAGAGAAAAACATTTAGGTATTAATGACTGGATGATCTGTCTTTCACCCATCTTCTGCATACAAACTAACTTCACCACACTGAGCATTAGATAAAGTCTAGTAACAAAATCTCTTACTGCTAGTGCTGTTTGATTTTTGTTGAACTGGCAGATTATTTCACAGCATTACTCCAGCTTAGGCCTTGTACCCAAAAGTGAATTATTAGAACAGAGAACTTTCTGCATGCAAGATGTAAGGGTCCTTACCTGTCACTCAGCCAACAAATGTAAGAGAATCTAGTAAAGTTACATGAGAGAATGGTACCGGTAAAAATCATTGATATTTTCATGGTGTATTCATTGTTGCAGCAACCGTACATTGGTGATGAAGGTATGTCTTGTACTGTTCTGTAAGTATTTTGTTCATACTCTGAAGAAGCACTTTTCAAAAATTTGGTTGATCAAATTGGTTTACAGATATTTTTTGAACTTGTAGAAACAAATGATACAGTCTTGCAGAATAATCTGAGCTCATCAGACTTTACTTCTTTTTTGTCCATGTGCATTTAATTTCCCTCTGCAGCTGGACATAACGTGTTGTAATGTTCTTTTGACATTGACATTTGCATACACATTACACATGACTGTCAGTGGTATGTTTGCAGTAATTCCGCACCAAGATGCCACGTATCTGGCATGTCAGCCACTGCGAGTTGTTGGTCTGTGGTTGGCACTAGAAGATGCAGCTGTTGACAATGGCTGTCTGTGGTTTCTTCCAGGCTCTCACAAAGGTCTGCTTTCAGGCTACGAATTGATGATGATGTTAATAGTAACAGAAAGTATGCAAATTACTGTTTCTGTGCAGTTTCCATTGCATATATTTCCATTTTATTTATATTTTGCATTATTCCATTTCATTTTGGTGCTTTTTACTTGTCAGTTTCTGTGTCCTTTAATGAGTTTACTTATTCGTTTATGTTAATGTAAATAATGCTGGTTCTTTATGACATAAATGTTTCACTAGGTATTGTCGCAAAGCATTTAGGGTGATGAGATCATTAGTAATCACTAATCACTTCATTACAGAGTTACTGTTACTGAATGTGTCAGTTAATCAGTTTTAAAATCAGACAATACTTAATGTAATGCGATTATGACGAAAACTAATTGCATTTATGACAAAAACTTGGGAGCTTATCTTTTGAACCACATTTGTGTGTGAAGTAATGGTGATATTTACTCGATATTTTGTGATGGATTAATGCTTCATTCGTATGTGCAGATGGTATACATGGTAATTACTTAATGGTCCAAAGTACACAAGGTGGACAAAAAACGATTGTGTATGAAGGAACGAAACCTTCCTATGATATGTCACAGTTGATGCCAGTGCCTGTCAGCAAAGGTTAGTCTGTCTGTGACTGTCGAACATTCTAAGAGGCAGCAGAAACTCAGATTTCTGAGGGAGAGTGAGAATGTGTTTTATGTCTGATTATTATGGGGTGTGCTATTCGTGTTCTGTGTACTGACACGGTTGCTTTGGCGTCAGTCTGTAAAAACACTTCACTCAAACAATGTCAAAAGGTTTATTGGCTGGTTTTAGGGCGTCTGCATTGAGTGTAACAAAATTGGCTAGTTGGTTAGTTAATTAAAACCAAGAGTAGCAGAATAATAGTGGTGACGGTTATTACAACTGTTATCGTGCAGTTTAAATGTGCACCGATATTTATTTAAATTTCAGGAGTTTCTTGCTGTTTCGTCATTACTTATTTGTTTAAATGATGCTTATGTAGTGATATTCATTTATGTTATAATGGAGTGTGGAAGTCTACCTGTGGAGTGTGTTTGGCTGGAGAGTGGAGCTGTTGTCGTGTGGTGTCACTGCTAATCAGTGTGTTGTTTGTTGTAGGTTCTCTGGTACTGATTGACGGTTGTGTTGTGCACTGGAGTGACCGCAATGTCTCGGCAAACTCACGACACGCCTACACAGTCCATGTGTATGATGGAACGTCACGTTGGAGTGAACGCAACTGGTTAGTGATGTTGAACAGTTGATGCTTGCTACTTCTGCTCAGACTTTGACACTGTTGGCTGGACATCAGGAAGGGCTACAAGGCTGTAAAATGTACTGCTCCAACAGTCTTGATAGGTTTTCTAGGACATCATTTAGGAACTGTTTTAAACTATTTTAAAAACTATGTACAGAATGAACTGCACTGTATATGGATAAAGGTATAGAAAACACGTTTTACTAACAAATATTACAGAATTTCACTTCTATTGACTCTTTACTGCTATATTAGTATATTTGACTGTTGAATAGACGTCTTCTTCTTTACGTGCGGAATAATACAAGTGTAGTCTGTGCCCCCAAAAATTGATCCCCTATTGTACTTTAGCATCATTGCCACTCCATTTTCTCCAGCTTCTTGCAAGGTGTAACAAACAATCTGGCATTATTTCCGTGGTTGCAAGAGGCTAGCGTTATGTAATTGAAATAAATTACTGATTGAAGAAGAGCACTTTGTCGTTAATTTTTTGGTGGATTTAACAGGAACATTGTGACTTCTGGCTGTACACGTGCATAATTCGAATCATAACGACCAATTCGATTCGAGATTTGATTTGAACGCAAATGGCCGATTCGCAGCTGCCTAGTTAAAATGGTTGTGTATATGTGCTGTGTGGTGATGTTTATTTTGTTTATTTTGGTTACTGTAGAAATAACTTTGGAGTTTGTATTATCACATTACACAACAGAACATGTGAATTAGGATCAGAAAAATAAATAGGGATTAGCAATTACTGGTATTGGGTCAGATTTTTTATTTTAACATGTAACAGGGATCCAGTTTTTTTAAACATCTTAGCAACGTATTTATTTAAACAAATTTCAGATTGTTGTACTTAAAAGTCTCATTTCCACTGTAAATGGAATATAATTATATGTAGAGTTGATGGTGTGTGTATAATGATGTATTTTGTGTGGACTTTGTTTTGCAGGTTGCAACCGACCAGTGCTAATACGTTCACTCATATGTTTGACATTAATGTGTAACATCATGTTATACTGTCAACTGCCAATATTAAGTTTTGCGTTCACTGCATATGCATAGTATAATCTTGACAGTACACAGACAAGCCTGTAGCACAGTGCTTCTTAAAGTACGGGTCACAAGCCAAGCATGCGAGTGAGTCACGAAGCCTCAGCAGAAAAAAAGAACACTTTTTCTAATGCAGGTGTCTTTCTTGCAAAGTCTGAAGTTGCTTTGGTCAAAGGCTTTCAGTGGACCTTTAGAGTGTGTCCCAGAAGAACAACTTTAACACAAAGCACTCCTCCAGCACTTTGTTGCCTTTGCCAATCTGTGAATGGGGAAGTGAACCTGATGGTGCTAGCTGACCAAGAAAAACTGGAATGTAATGTACTTTGCTTATGATTTGTCCCGTAAAAAGTCCTGGTCTAACTGTCTGATCAGACCTAACCTGGAATAAATCAGATCAACACGAAATTTGAGAGGCCACTTAAGACCACCAGAGCGCCCATTGCTGGTGGTCCTAAAAACTGCTTAACAAAATCTAAGATGGCAGACGGCCGCCATCTTTTTCAAATATTTAAACTGGCATAAATTGGCTTCTATTTAAGATGGAGTCATGATGTTTGGTTCTAATGTGGGGTTATTGGGACGACCGATCTAACTGTGAAACTTCATTTCTTGGATACACAAAAATGGCCATAACGTTTGCGGCGGGGTTTTCGGGGACGTCTGATCTAACGAGAAAAATTTTGGTTGCAAAAAATCCAAGTTGTTGGCCGGCGGCCATGTTCGACATACTAAAATGTCCCTAACTTTACAACAGGTTGTTCAATTGATGCCTTGTTATAGAACAGTATAAGTATGCAGCCAAAAATGCCATTCATAACATAAAACCACAAATATTTATGCTTAAAAAACTACCGTTTTAAACACACTTGTAATGATAACAGTGATAGCTTATGATATTATGTTCACATGTAAATTTCATATCTCATCATGACACTGCTGACATTGTGATGTATGAGACAGGAAATTTACACGTGAACATATGATAAGCTAGTTTTGCTGTTTTTATACGTCCATTGTCACCATCGTTACATGTGCTTAAAAGGTAGTTTTTTAACATAAATTGCAAATATTAGCCACGTAAACAAAAATCAGAAAGTTGTGTTAGTATGTAGTTTGTGTGTCTGTGCTGAACGTTCAGTTTATTGTAAATAGCTCTGGCAATCCATTAACATAAGTCCTTTTGATGTATGTTTTTATTTTTTAGCGATTGTTATTTGCTTATTTCCTATTTACTGTCTTTTATTGTCTTACTAACGTATTGAATGATCCATGTGTGATATGCATATTTTGGCATGTATGCTACAGAGACATGAACTGTTACTGCAACAGGGCTGGATTAGGGCCCAGGGCTAGACCCCCAAGCCGATTTGTGAGGCCCCTTGTCGGCTGGCTTAGAAAGTTGGTGGCGGGCTACATCTACCCAGGGCCCGCACTAAGCATTGGTGCCACTGGATGTCATATTTTAAAGCACCATATTGGATTTCCGCCGAGGCTCTGAGACCTACTTCTAAGGCGAGGGAGGGAAAGTAGAGGGGTAGGGGAAGGAAAGGTATAGGGGAGAGGAGGTGGAGGGAGGTATTTGGCCCGCCCAAAAAATTGGGCTATATAGGTCTCTGTCTATACGCTATGCTACAGCCTGCAGTACAACAATGCATAACGAATAGCATATGCTAATTTTGATTATTTTTAATGTGGACTTGCTGTCAGCTGTTAACGCGCAAAATTCAGCTAATTCAAACTGGGTAACTCATTCTTAGATGTCCATCACAACCTGATACAGCGCATTCTGTCCGCTCTGGCTCGGATTTTCGTAATAAACCACACACAGTTATCACCTACACCGTACCGTACCTGCATCATCTCAGTATCGTCAGCGTCACCCATAAACGAACACATGATGCCAGCCGCAGCACAAAAAGCTGTATGTCTCTCTGAACTCTGTACGATAGTAGTAACACTACATGGGCGCCTTTGGGGCCTATTATTGTGCTGTGGTAGTACGTATAGCAGATGTAATTGACATTGACAAATAGCCAGTTTGTATTGCAAGCTAGTGCTCATTCACGAATAAAGCCAGCTTGAATTACTGACGCAGCTGAGATATGATTCTGTATTCGTCGCTCACTGCTTGGCACGCCTTAAAAATTTATGAAAGTTATTTTCAGTTATATTATTTTAGTTACATTTCCAGATAGGGTCATGTGGCTGCAGCAGCTGAGCCTTTCGTAGTGATGTTTTCTGGTACATTAGCATCATCAGCAACAAAAAACAATACAGTGGTATTGTGTACTTGGCTTGAAAGCCGTACGATAATAAAGCTAATCTGTGGCAGTAAAACCTGCAGTAGCATGAGAAACCTGGAATTCATCTCGGTAGCAGTTGGTCAGATGAAAGCGTTTATATCATACATAAATTACCGGCTCAGCGGATAGCCAGCTTATTCTAAAACAAAAAATGAGTGATTACTAAGAATAAAAAACAGGTGATATACTGAATAATGGCGCCAGCAGTTTGTGACGGAAGAGTTTGTGGAGTTTGTAGGCCTAGAGCGAGTAAGTTTAAGCTGGTGGCATCTGAAAACCAAGAAGCCCAACTGTTGCTAAGAGAGCCGATCGTACTCTGTACGACGCATTAATTAATGATCACCTTGTGGACCTTGATAACAATAGTCTCCCGTGTTCGCAACAACGTAAACGATATGTTTACGTGGTCAAGAAAGTGAGATACCGGTATAATGAATAAGCAATATTTCTAAATTTGGGGGTTGGGAGTTTGAGGGGATATAGGGTCGGTGTATGGGGATGAAAGTTGTAAAATCGTGATCCTAGGGGACTTTGGAAGAGAATAAGCACTATGCAAAACCGACCCAGAAGTCTAATACTACAGCTGTTGCAGAGGCTGATGCTGGCGGTAATGCGAGTGGACAGCAGCAGATACGTGCTGGGGCTTAGTACAACACGTTGCGTGCTTACTCTAAGCGTGATATGCCACGTTCCATTAGTGTGTCTATGTATCTATCTATCTATCTATCTACCTATCCATCCATCCATCCATCTTCATTTGTTCAAAAATACATTGTGACATTACAGGTTTACTACAAGTACAGTTGAAACATATGGAGACCGGATAGCAAGATAGCGGTAGCAAGCTACATCAACACCTACCCTGGACTACACGTAGGCCTGCCTATACGGTAATCTAACAGAAAGCCCTGCTGTCGCAAGGAGTCAGCGCTCTTGCTGCAATAATTAACCGCTGAAGTAAGTACAACTGTGCGTCTATGGCTGAAGAGTTTCTAAGAGTTTCTTGTCTAATTATCCGTGTAATTATTTTCCAAGTAACCCAACCTATATGACCATGGTACGCTTACGTCAACGTTACAGACAGATGGATGGAGATACAGACAGACATACGTAGCAATACACTGCGCTCTGCACAAAGTGCATGGCGCGGTAAAAAAAACTAATGCACACAAAAACAACTGCCAATGAATACTTTAGTTGAAACAGTTCACAATTAAATAAATGACGACAGATACATGATTGATTTCTACAGCGCGTCAGCATAGCTTGCTATGCAGAGCGCTGTATTAGCTATGATAGATTCTGTCCGTCTGTCCGTCACACGCTGGTATCATGCCAAAACGACTCCAGCTACGATCATGCGGTCTTCACTGAGGATAGTCCCATGACTCTAGTTTCCTGGCGGTTAACCTCAGCGCGAAATTTCAAAGGGAACATAGGAAGCGAGGGCGCCGAATGAGAGAGGGGTAGCAAAAATGTAGCAAAAATAGGCAATTTTTAGCCAATAAGTCGCCGTATCTCAGAAACGGCGCAAGATAGGACCATAGTCACAATGACCGACTAATAGGAAGTCGTATACGCGCTTTCGATTGGTACCAAAATCAACGACCTTGGATGACCCTGAACGACCTTGAACGTCCAAAACGCACTCTGGTGCAGAAAAGATGCGTCTTTTGGAGCCCACTGCACAAATTTGAATGAAGATAGATTCATACATGCAGCGACAAAAATGTACGCCAATGACTCTAGTTTCTGGAAATATAAGGTATATGCGGATACTCGCAGGGGTTCCTCTTGGCGGGGGCCTCAAATGAGAGCTGGGTGGTTGACGACTGCAATTTTTGGCGATTTGAGTGGCTACTTCTTCGGAAACTTCAAAGATAAGGCCAGCAGTATTATATGGCGATGTGCTACCCTTTGTTGGCCTGTGACTGATTGCAGAATGAATGACCTAGGATGACTTTGAGTGGCTATTTCACGTAAAACTCGGTTTCGCACTAGCAGTTTTAGATTCAGAGGGTTCGACTTTGAAGCATAATTACGTGAAAACTAATGAATGTAGGCCCATACTATCAGCGGGAAAAATGTAGGTCAATAACTCTAGTTTCTGGTAATATAGGCCATTTCTCGCTGGGACGTCTTCAAACTTGAGTGGGGTCGTTGAAATCGACGAATTTTCCGTTTTCCCGTTGCCATTATCTTCGTAAGTTTCAGAAATAGCGTTGGCATTAATTGCACGTATATTACGACAAACACCGTTCTGGATTTCTGCCGGCACAAATAAAGATGACCTTGAATGACCTTGAATGCCCGATTCGATTTAAAGTGCGCTTTACGGACGGCACGCTTAACGTACGGTACGTATGTTGTGGCTTTCGGAGCTGGCTATGCGTGACTGAATGAGCATCGCCTTTACTGTCCGCGACAATGAACTGTGATTTCAGAGCACATGAGGTTTGTACGAATTTTCGCCGGGGTTTACTGCAGAGGGGCGACGAACCGGAGTTGAGCCCGTAAACTTGGTTATTATTCACATTATGCAGCATCAGCTCTCGCATATCTTGAGGTGTGTGGCCGTTTGTAATATATAATATGTATTATTATGAAAGCTCTTAACGGCTTTCTAGTGATACAGAGACAGATGAACTTGAAAGTATATAATGTTTGAAAGCTTCGTCGGCCACGTATATGGGGACGGTTTGTTAGCTGATAGTGTCGATACGACTTTGTCTATTATAGTCGTGCAAACGATGCGGTGTTCAGTGAAGTGCACGATCAGTGAGCGAGCCGGGAATGACGTTCGCAGCTGACGCGCTGTCTCTCTGCGGTAGCTGAGCTTCTTGTTTATTACGGCGCGATGCTACGCAGAGCGTGGTGATGCGACAGTAAGTTGTCTGTCTGTCCGAATGTCTGTCCGTAACGTTGAGGTACCGTGATCACATAGGTTGGAATTCATCGAAAATAATTTTACGGCCGAACAGCTTGAGGCTTGTGCTCGGACTGACCCCAACATGAGCGATCTGGTTCAACGAGAACCCCCCAAATTAGGGTGGAATAGGGGTGGGGTCAGGAG
>Ga0056132_1000461_pt1 | contig 10319 bp, 6 predicted proteins | sample WorMetLIZISLAND2_3_FD_71119 | JGI IMG/M metagenome (GOLD analysis project Ga0056132, IMG submission 71119) | Marine gutless worms symbiont microbial communities from Max Planck institute for Marine Microbiology, Germany - Olavius clavatus LIZARD... ...
CTGCGCAGTTTTCCGACGGATATTTCTGAAGATTTATGTGATGATTTTATTGACATTTAGTGACTCTTAGTGCAATTTGTGTATTCTGTTTTATTTTGAATTTTATGTAACAGTGTTTATATATCTAGCATCTGCTGCCAAACATAATAAACGAATGTAGAATGTCTGTAACATTGAGGTGTCATGTAGAGCTCGTGTAATATATAGTTACCGTTTGCTGTTTGTAGATCAACAGTGTCTGAGCATGACATACGTACGTTGTTCTGTCGCTTTGGCAATGTCGTCGGCTTCAAGTACTTCGAGTAATCAAGCACTTTATTTCCTCAGAACCTTTCAGTATTACTTGTTGATTATTCGGTTAATTTATTCATCGAGATATATTGAATCACAGAATCAGTTTATTGTGTGAGATAGGACTATATTAGTCACGCTAGTTCGATGTGATGATGTACCGGTGTCTGCATGGACAGGCATCCCGCTACATCGCTGATCACCTCGTCCCAGCCTCTGCCGCTGCTCCTCACCGCGGCTGTCTATGATCTGCCAACCGGAACTGTCTCGTTGTGCCTCGCTGTCGACTCAGCACGTACGGCTGTCGGGCATTCGACTATGCTGGCCCGACAGTCTGGAACTCGCTGCCAGATGAATTTAGAAATTCTGACAGTTTTGATAGTTTTAAACGGTTCATGAAAACAATTCTCTTTAGCCGCTGCTGCTACTAGTGTGACCAGCGCATTAGGGGTTATTTTTATAATGAGATGCGCTGTATAAATCTACATTTTACTGTCTTACTTATGTACTTACTTAGTGCACACCATTTCTGCAGCAGGTCTTTCAGTCAGTCATCATGTCAAAGCTGAGCTATGCCAGTCCGTCACGGTGGGGCTTTTCAATGCCTGTGGACCGTTAGCATGTAGAGACATTCCTTCATTGAGCTGCTCGATCTGGTCTGTGGGAGTCTGCGACAACTGCCGAGAAACTATTTGACGCTGCAGATGAAACACTGTTTAAGAAAGTGCACTGTAGGCACCATGTACCTGATGAACTGTTGCCACCGAAATCTGACACGCAACACAAGGACATCTGTCTGCTAAAAACTTAGTTGTCATATTCTTGCATAAAGAAACTTACTAATACACATCTCAGGTTTTTCATAGCATGGTGTTATCTCATTTTTAAAAACCTCATTCGATATTGTACCAGCTCTATTCTACAGTAAAGATTGAATGATTGATTGACTGATTGTAATGCTTCTGGTTATAGGAAGAACAGTCGGCTGGCTTTGATCCAGATGGAGTCGCTGGACAAGGCTACTGAAGCTCTCAGTGTACGTATCCAGTCTTCTCTTTCAAGGCTTTCTTTTTGCCGTGTTTTGTTAGTCTGTATATTTCGGCACGAACTTTGTAAAATAAAGAAAAGTATCATGCGATTACTTGTTTACTACAGTCCTGTGCAGTGTTAATGTATTACGTGGTTGTGATGTTCTGCGATCAATTATATGAAGCTGTAATGAAGCTGTCTACATATGTTTTTTTCCAGTGAAACCACTCGTTTAAAAAGTTGTTCAAAATAACCATCTGTAGGCACAGTGTTGTAACAGATACTCAGAAATAGGTGTTTAAATAAAATACCTAATAACTGAGCCATTTTGGTATTCAAATATCTTTTACAAATAATTTTCTACAGCTGGTATTTGAAATAGAAATATCAAATGCATTTCCGAGCTTTTAATACCGCGACACAACCAACAAATTTCTGGTTATTTGCACTTTTCAGTCAACTAGGTTACATCATCATCCACGTGCAGTACAAGCAGTGCTACACACTAGAGTGACCAAAATGAGCTACTTTAGTGTTAAAAGAACTGCTTGATCAAAGCTGATTTGATGTGTTACAGCGATTCATGTGTAAAGGTACTAGTATTTGAAACTTGTAATTTAAATACCTGGATTTTGAAAAGTATTTAAATATGCATTTAAAATACCTGATTATATATGGAATATGTCAATACTGTACTTCGATCAATACTTTTTGTCATAGAGTTGGTATTTAAATACTAAATACAAATAGTAATTAAATACTCCACAACATGGCATAGAACATAGAATGGAAATTGCCTAATCACTAATTTTTAGTTGGGTAGAATTTGATACATCTGAAAGTGACATTTGCTTGTTTATTTGTTCATAGTATTTGCACCGCTATGACTTCGGCGACGGCACACGTCTGCGAGTTTCATTCACAAAGTCAGTAATCTCGTGAACAGCGACCGACCATCTGCCATCCTGTCTTGCTTCGGCAGATTGCTGTGGGCATCTCGGTCATGTCATGGGCCGATAACATTGCAGAGTCATGTCAATTTGTCGTGTCATCTAGCCCAGTTATTGTTCATCGTCAACTTTTAGTGCTGTAGCCAAGTAGAAAGTGATTTAATATGTTGATGCGTTTTCAGTACAGTCAGCACTGAACAATATAAGCGTGAAGTGTATTCTTATTTTTGTTTTATCTCTCTCTAGACCAGTATGATTTCAGTTGTGAAATATTTTTCAGTTTCGTTTTCCGCTGCTTTTTTCCGTTTCAGTTTTGTGTCAGTTTTTACAAATTTTTCCGTTTCAGTTTCTTGTATTTTTCAGTTTCCGTTTCAGTTATGCACCCCCTTTTCTCTTAAATCGACGGTCTGTCTAATGCTCGGTCTGATGTTTGGTATGCATGTTGTTTTATTCGTGCATTGAAAACTTTTGCTTCACAGTCACTGGTAGTGCTACATTATTACGTTATGTGAAACCTGCGTGATGGCCTGAAACAGAAATATAATGGAAACGAAAATGGACATAGCCAAATTCATCAGTTTCTGTGTCAAATTTTTCTATTTCCGTTTTTCGTAATTTTGGCGTTTCCATTAACGGATATTTCCATTTCCGTTAACATAAATGACACTGCTCTAAACTTTCTGTCTTGAACACAGAGGTGTTTGCGGCTATGAAATGTGCTTTGTAAACTGAGATGTATTCATCTCGCACGTTCATTGAAAGACACTCGCTGTTAAAATGATGCTGGACATATCAGAATAATTCTGTGCTGTTTTAAAAAGTTGTCTTTAAATTTATAGTAGTTTGTTTAGAATTCTTTCATCTACATTCTGTATATCATTCACCTGCATACAGTATATTAATTAGGCCTGTGCTATCAAAGAAGGTAAAAAAAGGTAAAGGTACTGTATAGCTATTAATGGAAGTATTCCATAACACAGCTATGGAGTGTCACTTGTCACTGGGATCACACAGTGTAACCTGCTACCCGACACAAGTGAACACACCCCACCTTAACCCCAGCCATGCAGGCCCGTACTTGATTTACCTACCCCGGAGGGATGGAAGGCTGAGTTGACCTAGTTGAGTTGATAGCACCGCAGCCGGGAGTTGAACCAGCGACCTTTTGATCAAGAATCCGACGCTGAACCACTGCACCACCAAGACAACTTTGCTACTCGAGTACTTAGCAACTTAGTGAGTACATGCCAAAGAGTATTCTCAACGTTCAAAATGAAATAATTACCAACCATTGAGGTTCACAACCTTTTTCTACTAATGCCCGATATTTTTCTACTAAGGTTCGCTATTTCATCAGTAAATCACCTTTGGTGCAAGTTTTGTGACTAATGATGTAAATTGCACAAATATTTGAAGTGATGGAGTTGACTCCAGATAATAAACATAAACAATATCACTTACTACTCAATCACAGCTACTCAATTGTGTTTCAAGTAATAACAGTCAACTTTTTAAAAGTTTTAATTAGTGAAATAAATATTTATTTAAATTTAGTTTAATTCATTTGCTTTAGTATATAGTAAGTATTTCATGTGAGCACCCGAGTAGTAAAACATTACTCCAATTTGGAGTCGAGTACTCGCAATACTCAGCACAGCCATAATATTAACACGTACGTTTATTCGTCGCTAAGATGGACAATATAAAATGTGAAGACAGAGACAACATGAACCCAGCTACTTGAGGAGTACTTATACTGGAAATATAATCATAGCAGCAACGGGAAAAATGCCTCAGTTCCCATGGAACAATCTCCCTGGCTTCAAATATTATCCAGAATCAAATGCTGACGATTATCAGTTCATAACAATTTAGTAAAAATTGCTACCACCAGAAGTGTTTTCGCAGCTAACAAAGTAACACGAAAGAACAACAATATTGGTACAAATGCATAGACACCATATTTGTAACAAAATAATGCATATAGTGACCAATTATACATAAACAAACAGTAATTCAAGCATTGGTATCACATGTATTTTACACACGACATCAGTTAATGTCTAAATATAGCCATCTATACTGTGTTCTTGTATAGATGGCTATATTTAGACTATATCGGGTCTCACACACGTGGCTTGCAAGTTGCAACGAACTACTTGGACCAGCAAAAATTCATTGATGACTGCTGTCATGTGAACAGCTATAATTAGCGAACATCTGAAAATTCTAATCTAGCTCTTACGATAATGAGCAGATTGACTACTGTTAAACAAACTGGCCGAACAGTTCTTTCAGTAACTGATCTTGGGGTTCTAGCCGATCGTACTCTTATTACACAGTAGGATTGGCGATCTGTCTGTCCATATGTGACACTGTGCATTGTGGCACTCGGGGTTGGTGAAGAAAGTTGTAGCATCATGTTCATGGGAATTTCTTATTCACTTCAGACAGTTTTGCTGTAGGATGTATCATTCAGTCACAACACGCAGCAAAAACCAAATGGCCGAAATTTCTGCATCTGGAATAGCCAGGGAACGGACAGCGTGGTTACCTGACCATGGCTATTCTATATGCGGCATTCTTCAGCAGTTTGGTTCTGCAGTTATACTATACAATCATCTTTCTTAGCGACATTTTGAGGCACCAAAATTGCTACACTCAGTCGTCATACATCAATGCCACATTCTCAAATGACAGTTAGCTGACTGGTGTTAAAACGAGCAGTAAACAAGATGGAATTCTTTCAGTAGCCGTGTACTATGAAGATGCGCTCGTCATTACTTCACTGGCCTGCCGCAGTTCTACAGCAACAAATAACCAGTCACGGTCTTTGCATTAAACAGCTGTAATAAGATAACATATAACACTGTGATGTTTGCTGTGTGCCCGGTTTTATGCAATCAATCAATTTATATAGCACTAAAAATTCTAAAAGGTTAATAGAGTCTAAAGTGCACTTAAATATGATTTATACAAAGACGAATATTCCCTTTTAAAACTGGCAAGAATTGAAATTTTTTTCTGCAATTTTTTCTGGAGAGTTCCTTCCCTTTGACACAGCAAATGGTTCCACCTGCTCTCAAATCGCACATTAACTCCCAGCAGTAATTCATTGTAACCAATCGCACCTGAAGAAGGACGATTAGGACACCAGTTACACTAAACAATGCATTGGCCTATCGGGCCAACAAACTACTGTCGAACTGTATCAGGTAATGGACTATTGGACTAATGGGCTATCGGTTTTTTCTCTGCGTCCTCCCTGTCTAGTTCCCTCAGTCTCCGTCGATATATATTGCTTGATCAAATCACCGTCATCATCACCATAAGTAAGTTTAATAAAATAAGTTAACTGACAAACCGCTGTTAAAGTCGACATGTCTAAACCACCTTGGGACAAGTAAGTAGGTAAAAAGTACAATTTAATTATTTAAGTGTCCAAAAATGACAGCTGTCACTGCGCAAGCACTATAAAACTTGGGAAGGAACGACTGAATAGAAAAGCCTTGAGGCGACCTGGGAAAACAGACATAGAGGGTGTGGATGTGACATGTTGGGGCAGACTGTTCCAAGTATGGGCAGCAGCAACAGGGAAGGCCTGATCGCTGACGGCCGTGTACGACGGACATTTAGCGACTCGTAAATATAATGACCTAACACAGCCTTGTAAGTAGGCGTGGTTATCTGATAACGAGTTTATCACGGAGCAGAACCTCACCTTGCACGGACTGGCAGTGGGCAGAACCAAGTGAAGCCAGCTTGTGAAACATATCATGGACACCAATAAGCTCATGGAGAAAGAGAGAGAACCTCGCCTGCATTAAACCTGGACTACTGCACGATATTATGTATGCAGTGAAACTCTCTATACAGCAATGACATACCGTGCAGAAGAACGCGGAATTTATCGACAGTGAGTGTGAACGCAACGTGGTCGACAGTTTCTGTGTCGGGGTTTTTAATGCCGAGTCGTAGCTGTACATACGGCTGAGTGACGTCCTGGACAAGCGACAACAGTGACAGAGTGAGTAGAGTAGCAACAACCAACCATCAGCAGTGTGGGAATTAACTCAAAAGAACTATGACAGTCAGACAGATGTTGAAATGTTGAAATCTATAGCATATATGCGTTAGATGTTTTAGGAACGACTGTTAGGAACACTGCCCAAAACTGATTAGTGGATGAGATATTGATTGTGTTGTGCCAAAAGGTTCCAAGGAACATTATTCCTTTTTACAGGAGAGGCAAAAACATCATTTTAAACAGTTGTCGTTTCTATCAACTTTCGTCAAGATGATTAATAATTCTCCTACACATTACAAATGCATTATGCTGCAAACGTTTTTAAAATATCACTGTGCAAGTTTTTGTAATTTTAGAAAATCTTTTCACTTTTATCGCCTGTAGCTAGCCTTTTTACATATTAAACGCCGGGTCCCAAATAATCGCCGGATCTCTAATAAACGCTGAGGTTTTGAGGCTAGTGTTCTTATAAATGCCGGGTCTCGATTAAATGCCGGGTATCAAATAAACGCCGGGGTCTTATAGAAATACAGAGTTGTCAGAGTACCAGCCATACACTAGTTACGTCATGGTGCTAACACACACAATTCCTTAACTGTTTTTCTACCTAACCAAATAGATATACACGCTGAGAATTAGCATAATAAAGAGTAAAATTAACATAAACAGGGGAAAATTGGAACAAATAACATTAATCAATGCAGGGGACTCGAGGCCAGTGTTCTAATAGACGCCGGGTCTCCAATAAACGCCAGGTCTCTAATAAACGCCGGGGGCGTTTATTAGAAGTTTTACGGTAACTGGGTGATGTATCATAATCAGTGAAAAGTGAAAATGCAAAATAATGTCACTTGGAGCCTTTCGGCAGAGCACAGTTGATATAGTTAGAGTGCTGTATGCATGTGACTACTGCCATTGAAAATGTAATCCCATTACAACCGTATATTAATTGCTAGAAATAAGTAAGCTAATTAACTACAGCTGCTGGTTCTAGCCTAAATGACGGAATGAAATGTGTTGTTGCATTTTCGTACGACAGGGTCGAATGACCAATTGTACCTTGAGTAAGCTGGAGCTAAGTACGTAGTCCACTCGCCAGTCGACCGACTCCAGATGAGACACTGCAATGTATTTGTGTCAAGTTAAATTATCACAAAATACACACCAAGTGTGGAAGGTATTTGAGTCAAGATTAGATGAAGTATGGAAAAACCTGCCTGCTCAGTTTGATCATAAAAGAAGAGCTACAGTTCTAGAGCAATGATCTGCACATAGAGATCTGCACATAGAGGATGATATCCTGCATCCAATGATGATAGACAAAAATTGCAACGCGGCTGATGTTAACAAACCGGCAAATTAATGGCCGTTTTGGCAACTGACAGAAAACTGACAACTAACACAGACCAATGATGAAAATAGACTTTCGAAAATGGGTAGCGACATTGCTCCAACATTTCAAGTTGACTAGCGACGAAGAAAAATTTGATTCACAAAATGAACTCGATAATAACTAATGGTATAAAGTAACAAGCAAGGAAAACCGTGGAATGTGGTTGTAAGTTAAACTGTTAAAGTATAAAATTATTCAGCCATTTTTGCAGTGTAAGTCATAAAATAATGAATTAGAGAGTATGAGTAAAGCAGGGACACAGCAACCAAATGATTCGCACCCAAATGCGCTGAGTTACAGAACTGATTCGCACAGACTCGAAAGTGTGTTGCATGTTGCGATGCAAATCAGCTTATTCTCATCACTGACACAGACAGACAGAGATCAGGATGACCCATGCAGGACTGACAGTGACAGTATGCCACATAGAAACAATGACGGTCGTTCTCTGGATATGGCACGCGACTTGCAGTAACTGTTCCAGCTCAACAAGCACTGTAGCAGCAACTGGACGTCTTTAGGGGACAAAGTCTTCAGCTCAGCCAGTGGCAAACAAAAAAACATCTGGATCACTGAGATTGGGGACTGCTCAAGAATTCCGCCACGAAGCTACCGGCGCGATGTGTCAACCAAGAAGGCTACTTGATGAAGGCTGCTAAGTTACAGCTGTCTATTGGGGCTGTGCAGTAATAATGAGAAGGTACCAACCACCGAAAGAAAGATGACGCTCACCTGGGAAGAAGCAGAGGTGGCAGCTCTTGACAGACAAGAATGGCGTCGGAGTGTGGCCCAATGCATCCACTTGGAAGCGGGTTGAATCAAGGTCAAGGTCACCAACCACCATAAATGATCCACTATTTAAAACACGGAATAAACTTAACCGTATAAATGGTTAAGAATTACAGCTACGCAAGTACACATCAGCAGCAACTTACACCGCACGCTTCTGTGTAGAAATTCTGTTCTCAGCGCGTCGGCTTTATCTTCATATGTCTTACACAGAGCAGTTGCATGTTCTGTCAACAACACACGACATCAGTACTAACAACTATGTCAGTACTGAATGCTTGCTTGCTACACAGTAAACTGATATTCATCACGCCCATTCTTGAAACCCTTTACTGGTAACCAGGTGGGAACAAAATCGCGCTCAAAATGGTGGTATTGGTGTAGAATGCACAATGTACAATGCAGCCCGTCACTTGCCTCTGTCTAGTTGCAATGACTTACATCATCAATGCACTGAAACTAATCACTTGCTCACTCCATCATCATATATTATTATTATTATTATTATTATTATTATTATGAAAATCGTACACAAAGTACAAAATAACAATAAAATAAAAACACATAAAAACTAAAAAAAGCTTTAAAAACATCATCATGGCGTATTCAAATGCACTATAATAATGTCAGTGGAAAAGCAGACTGATAAACTAAGACAGCCATCACTGAATGAGCATAATCTATTTTTAACCCTCATCCAGACCAACTTCGTACAAACTCTTTCAGACACTTTTGCCGTAGGATGTATCATTTGGCCACAATGCACAGCGTCACAGAGAGACAGATGGACAGACGACAGTATCGTGCCAATAGCCAATCACTGGCAATAATTGCCTGAGATAAGCTAGTAACTACGGCTGCTTGTTTTAGCCTAAATGAGGCAGACAGAATGAAACGTGTTGTTGCATTTCTGACATGAGGGAGGAATGACCAACCATACCTTGAGTATGAGTATACCACATTACACAAACTATCAATAAGTTCAACTTTATGCATTATGCTTGTTTCACAACTGTGTGTATGAGTGTTGCTATGAAGTGAAAGCCTACCTTTAGGCAGTCCGAGCTGCTGCAGTTCATTGGACAACGATTCAGCATCTACACTGAACTTTGTGGCGTTGCTCAGAATAAATGAGATTACAGCGATTGCCGCCTTCACGTCACCCATCTCTGTGTTAGCGTAGCACAACAACGAATTTCACTGTAAAATATTTGTTCACATCAATCCATCAATCATTTTAATTTTATTACAGTCACAGTCAATCTAAGCTATATAGTCTGCATACCAAAATGGAGACATAGACCTACCCAAATTCTCTGTTTTTAGGCGATCGTACTGCTGCATGCTATTGGCACAATACTGTCTGTCTCTCTTAACAAAGTGTACTGTGGCTAAATGATACATACTACAGCAAAATTGTCTAAACAAGTGCATAGGAAGTGCCCACTGGGAACACGACTTTACAACTTTCAACTAGGGTTGCCACCCGTCCCGTTTTTGCCGGGACGTCCCGTTTTTCAGCCTGTTTGTCCCGCGTCCCGGTGGAACGTTTGCCGGGACGCTATATGTCCCGTTTTTTGAGCATTAGTACTAGGCCTATTGCTATAATGCTTTTCTAGTTAAGAAAACGTGATAAATTTCGCAAAATAGCAGCATAAACATCGTGCTTTTGACACAGAAAATAGCCTAGAAATCAAAATTTTCTGGGGCTTTGCCCCGGACCCCACTGGGGGAGCTTACGACGCTCCCCCAGACCCCCTAGTTGGATGGGGAGGGGGTATACCCCCTCCCCATCCAACTAGGGGGTCTGGGGGAGCGTCGTAAGCTCCCCCAGTGGGGT
>Ga0056132_1000462_pt1 | contig 10318 bp, 11 predicted proteins | sample WorMetLIZISLAND2_3_FD_71119 | JGI IMG/M metagenome (GOLD analysis project Ga0056132, IMG submission 71119) | Marine gutless worms symbiont microbial communities from Max Planck institute for Marine Microbiology, Germany - Olavius clavatus LIZARD... ...
GTATATATAGCCTAATAAACACAAAATACAAAAATAAAATGTACATAAATACAAAATAAAATAAAGTGATATATTTTCAGACATCATAAAGTATATACCTAAACCGTTAAAAAGAATTTGAAGTGAAACAGTACGTTCACAACTTCACAGCTATCCTCCATCCTGGATATTAACTTGCCTTTCTGAACATTAGCTAATCTTCTTCAGTGGATCTACCGGTAGTCGTTACTACTTTGGCCACTTTATTGTGACGTGGAACATTTATTCCGAAGTATCCACCATGCAGAAACTTATGTATTCATCTAAGCCTATGGCTTCAGTTGCAGATACTCCGCTATCTTGGCAGATCTGGTTGATCCGGGTGTGTAGTCTGCCGCATGGACGTCTCCAGTCTTTGTATAGTCTGACCCCGTCCTTGGTACGGCAGTGTGTTCTGAGTATTGTGATTTGCGAGAGTGGAGTGTGGGAGCGTGGCAAGGAGTCCCAATAGACCTGAAAAAATCTCGGATTTTAAAAAAGCATGGTCACTGCGTACTGACGGCGGCAAGTAGTCTACATGCAAACTGAAGTTAAGACACAGTGATCTCCGAGTATTTCCACTGCACCGTGACAAACTGCAGTGCGCGCTTCCGCACGATTGAACGGCAAAGCCGTCCATTTATCTGTTAGACGACGTGGATATAGTGCAGCGGATACGTCGAAATACCGATTTGCATGTTGTATTTATCTCCGTCTGTCTCCCACGAGTGGCCGAGATATTGGCCACGGGGTGCGAGCATGGCCAAGGGTTGATACTTTTCTTGCTTTGCACTTATAAAGTAAGTAAGTAAGCGTAGCATGGACACCATACTGACTGATCTCGGGGCTTGCATCCGTGCTCATTTCAACCTGAGAAAAAAACGACTTACATGGTGTCACTTTGCAAAATCGAATGAGCTGTGTTTTAGAGACATTTTTATTTACCGTCTCTAGTACTCAAATGATAGTTGGAAGAAGCCGATAATCGGAAGTGCATGGCTCCCTGTTCCCCTTTATCACCGCAATTCGATGTGGATCTCGATCTTATTCTGTTCAGGTTGATCACAAAAGGGAGGAAATGGAAAGAAGGAATGGAACAGAGCTGCGAAAGTTTAAACAGCGACTGCAAAATCCTGCTTACACCAGGGATGGACATGGGTTAGGTAGACCCGCGGGTCTGGTCGGGTCGGGTCGCGGGTCAGATTCAAGGCAAATTTGGCGGGTCGGGTCGGTGGGGTCGAAATTTCTTAAATGCATTCAACTCAACTCAAGTTTATTGAAACACGGTAGCCGGATGGCTAAAGGAGATACAGTACATAAAAACAAATATAACGATCAAAGTCAATGAGGTAAACCGTAAAAAAACAATAAAACTCATCAGCTCCAAAACGTGCGTCGGGTCGGGTCCAGTAAAAGTGACCCGCGTCCAACTCTGGCTTACAATAATGGATGGAGCCTAAAACAAGAAAGCCAAACGATGGCCCACTTTTGAGCTGTCACAGACACTAGGGTTATATTACCACGATTTACCGGAAACGAAATGCGTGTTGTCAAATCCTAAGCTCAATTTAGACGCGCGGCCGTATTATGTCCTGCAAATCAATAACTGAACAGATACAGGTCCTTCCTTTGCGCTGGTGTGGCCGTTATGAAGCAGATGGAGCAATTGTTCCCGGAATTTATAAACGCCATTTCCAGATAGCGCAGATGCTAGTTATTGGACAAAGGTGGATACGGTATAATAGGGATATGTAAGTAAGTAAAAAGTGGATTTATATTGCTTATTGCGTTGGGTCCATGCAAATACCAAGGTACCAGCACAACAACTGGTTGTTGTTTATTTTTAATTATTATGTTTATTTGTAAATATTTTGTTATTTCTGCTGCCATTTCGTGATGAATGGTGCCGCTATGAATTTCATCGCAGCTAATCTCTATCAAAAGCGTCTCTTGAACCCAGGGCTGAATAAAATCGTTTTCGATCAGACCATTGATGGATGAAATCTGAATGTTTCCTCTAAACCCTCTATAATAGATATCTTTATTTCGGCTTGTGGACACAATTTGAAAAGAAATGAATTTGCTATCAATTGATTCTTTATCGCTTCTCTCCAAAGTGTACCAGAATGCACAAAGACATATATTAAAATTTAAAAAAATATCCTATTTACCCTATTTCAAAAAGGGTATTTGCTCCTTTCTGAAAAATTCTTCTGTCAGTGCCCCCGTTTTTACAGCGGCATCGCGCGGTTCTCCCTGCGATAGCACGGCTTTCTTGTGGTGATATCGGAGGGTGGTGTTGTTGCAGACGGATCGAGAATCAGAAGCAGTTAACGAACATCTCAGCCGATGATGTTCGCATTTACCCTCAGCTGACAAACCTGTGAGTTCTTTCCACTTACTTACTTACTTACTTACTTACTTGTCGTGGACTACAATATAATAGTTTCTCATTAACTTTGGGCTCACGCTGTATATGGAGTGGAGGTTACAATGGAAAAGCATTTTATCGCATACGGAGCAGTGCCGAACAGACAAGGTAACGTATAGGGTCGCATAGGCCTAACAGAAAAGAGACAAAACTATAATAGATTCCCTAGCAGGCTAGCACTAGGCCAAAGAACTCAGATTCAGGTATAAAATGCACATTAAGACGGCCGAACTGGCCTTACTGCTCTCCCAGATCCCCTAACTGTAGGCTATTCACGTTTGGGTTAGAAGGCGAGAGGGAAGGGAAAGGATAAGGGGAGAGCATGGAAGGACAGGAGAGAAGAAGAGATTTAATGTAAACTACTTATCGAAGCCCTTGAATTTGAACGTCATTTATTTTACAAAAGAAAAGTCATTTTTACATTCAACTATAATGTTTATTATTAATCGTACCGTTAATCTCTTTTTATCCACCTTATTATTTGTTTCTGACATGTAGATTCTTTTACGTTAAACGTTTATAGTATTAAATGACCTTTTACGCCGTTAAGAAACTACTCTCATAGTCTCACTCATTTACGATCAGTCACTATGCACTGCACTGCCGCTTTCCACTATTCAGATCATCTCATCGATCAAGCTTGCTTATTAATTCTGTTGCAACGCCCAACCCTGCCCCAGTCAAGGTCCATACAGTAAACCAGGCCATTTGGTTGAATGATGTCTTACAAATACTGCTTATCGCCACAAAATGCCCCAGAATCCACATTGAAATTGAACTTGAAATATTTTTAGATTGTGACCAATTCTAATGTGTACTCCTCGCGCACTGTTTTCTCGTATATTTCTCATTTTTGCGCTCTCATTCCTTTCTCTATTTACTTAGGTCGGCAAGCTACCGTCCCTTGCAAAATAAGTCTCCAATCTCCCGGCATATGCGTCAACAGTGATGTATAGTGCCCAACGGCAAAGTACATGTATATAGCAGTCGTCTTACATACATAAAGTGGATCGGATAACCCGTTGCAGAGTTATGTCCATTTGAAATTTACCTAAGTGCGCGGTCGGTCTTCAGTATACTTACACTGATGTTATATACTCCTCTTCGCTGCGTTAGGAACGTACAGCACGCGAGGAGTAAAACTCGACATTATAAATCTGGACCCTGCGACGAAAATGAATAATAATTATATTAGTTCAACCGACCGGATCTAAAATTGGTGACCTTTGACATGATCTGGTTTACGCTATATACTTTGACTCAGGGCTGGAAAAGCCTTGGTTATAGAAAAAGTTTTAAGGTTTTAGGTTTTTAAAGGTTATAAAAAGGTTTTACGTGTTTAGGTTTTTAAGGTTTTAGTGTAGAAAGACGACCGGACCAAAAATTACGACACAGGAAGCACATCATACCATTCGTCCTGTCACATCGTTTTCTATAGCGAAATCACAAATCAGGATTACATCATCATTACAATGAAATTAACTATGACCTGCATAAAAATGCACAAAAATAATAAAGCCTAAAAACCTAAAATTGTGATTTTTGAGGTTTTTAGTCTTTTAAAAACCTGAGAACCTAGATTTTTCGAAACAGTTTTCAAGCCCTGCTTTGAATCCATTAGCTACTGCTTCAGCAGCTGCTCAAAGGCATCGCAATCGTCTGTGATCGTATTGGATGACATGGAGAGCAAATTATCGGCATGATGCAGGTATACATTGGCGTAAACAGTTTGGAACAAATGGACCAACTACTCCACTGGACGTCTGAAATCTGAATGCCACTTTCTAAGATAATTGTTCTCAGAAAATTTCTCCGAATCCTGGATATGCATCAAAATCATCTAGGCCTAGGCAGGGACGTTCCGAGATCCCAGTAGGGAGCGTACATCACTCCAGCAAGTTCCTTGATAGGCTGGAAGGGTAGCACCCAATTTTCAGTCTTACGGACTGATCGTAAACGTAAACATTACGAATGTACTATGGATCAGGAACTGAAGACAACCCACTAGCGCTAGCCCGCTGTTGCAATGACGTCATTCCTGTCATCTTGAAGTGTGTCATTTAGGTTAAAAAAAATCCCAGTTGTCAGTCGATGCGTATTTAGGCCTACTTGAAGAACAACCCTGTCCTGTGAAATTTCACCCCGATCTGGAGTCTAGGTTTTTTGAATGCACGGTGTTAGGTTCAGATCGGCGACCTGGTTCAGATCGGCGATCAATTATCCCTAACCTAACCGGCAGATCGGCGATAATTATAGATTCAGATCGGCGACCTGAAACTAAGCAAGGTCGCCGATCTTAATCTAAGTATTCTTTTTGAATTGGTCTCCCCAACAACAACAACAACAACAACAAGATGAGTAACAATGTGGGATCAGTTCCTGATGCGAAAATTAAACAAGCCTACTACTGTAAGCCGCGGAAATTGCATATCCTCTTAGGGTACGCTTCCATGTGTGACGCTCAAAAACAGTCACAGAGAGGCGATAGTATGATGATTTAGTTACCGACAACAGAGAGAAGAAATAAATGGATGAACAAACGACGAAAGAATAAAGGCGATGGTCACGGAATTCACCGACTTCTCTAGTAAATTATATTTTTAAACTTTCCCCAGTTATTTTGATCTGACGTTTGGGCTTGATGTATGACCAAAATAATCAACCGAGAATTCTGACCGATTCTCGACATCTTCCACAAGACGGCGGATGTCGGTCTATATAAATCCATACTGCATTTGCCGCCCCCGGAAAATTCTTCTGGCTACTCCAGGTACACAGGTGCCTACCTGTCTGTTTCCTCATCCGCCAAAGAATCTTTCACAATTGGACGCTAATGCATTCATAGCATAAATAGGAGCGCCTCAAGTGTCATATCGTGATTAGTGGCTTGTGCTCGTGGCTTTGACACACAGATGAGTCGGTCATTCAATCTCGCTCATGTCATTTTCATTTCATTAGCTGCTGCTGCTGCTGCTGCTAAATTTAGCATACCTTTTCAAGTTTTCATACGAAATTAATTTCGTGTATGTCCTGAATACATTATTGCTGTTTGTGAAAACCTTCATTCAGCAAAACAAACAAAACAAGTCAGCAAAAAATTAAATATAGAATAAAATAAAATAAACGGGAAGGAAAGGAAAAATATGAACGAGATTATCTGTCATAACTATCTTAAGGAATTACACAAAGAATAACATATCGCATAATGTACAAGTTATGATGAAATGTCTTTTAAGTTTTATATATGTAGGTCTATTAGACCGTTTAACAAGTGTTGTAAGCAATACAATATGATGTGATAAGAAAAACGTTTGTTTAGTCTACCGTAAGAAACAAAATAGATATTCAAGGAACAGTAACAGTAGGCCTAAATCAGGCTTAGGTTAAAGGCTCAATCTTAGGTGGTACATTTATTAATATGCTGGTCAGATATGGCATAAGCTTGCTTGCAAATCGTTCCCAGAGGATGTATTGAAATAATCGTGAACTAAACATAATCTCATCACGTTAATCCCTATTTGTCCCAATGACTTTGACACGGCATACTATGCCTGAAACGTATTATTTCATAAAGCACCTGCTGTGGTGATTCGTAAGCGCGTCTCTCTCCAGTCTCCTTCAGGCTGTGAATCTAAGTAAGGGGATAGTCACATAGGTTCTTTTCCATTCATCACGAGTTTCTGCGTAGCCTACTCCCCCGTGAATCGTTAAGTCCGGCCGATTGTGCTAGACAGTATCAATCGCAAATGAATCAGAAGCATTAATACTGCACTTTGCTCAGGCTTATGTCTTATTTGTTGCAAAGAATAATGGGAAATTTGAAGTAAATGTATTCCGTTAAACCAGCCGTCGACACTCAGCTGTCACTGACATGATTAAGCGAGGTCAATTTTGTAGACTTGACCTTGATCTGTGAACAGTGGTTCACTCTGTGTGGTGGCGTCGCAGTGCGTTTATTTCAGTGTATTTGAATTAATGCTCGTAGGCCTACGCTACGTCCAGGCTTCCAATCCTCAGTCTGTCCATGAACGACCCTGTATCGAAGGCCACATTAGCCGGTTGTCCGACGTACTGGCGCTGGGATGTGGCCTGAAATGGAACCAGTCGGTGAAGATGGGAAGATTTTGCAGTGACAGCTTTGAGCAGACTTTCTGAGTAACTATTCTCTCTCAGCATGATCTGCTTCTCGGAGCGCGGCAGCTGACGCTCTTTGCCACTTTTCAGAAGTGAGGGATTTGCCTTGCCTTCAGCCATCCTCGTACATTTTCTTGGCCACACCACGAACGAACTGTCTCCACTTGACTTTTGTCTTCAAAATACATGTGAGTAGGCTATCTTGTATAGTGTTTATCCAGTATGTCCATTGAAGAATAGCTGACTCTTGTGCGAGATACGGGCGTTGTTCATTGCATTACTGCTTCTCCAAACCCTCTGACTTCTTTCGGAGAACGGACATAAACCCCTCGGACAAAAGACCCCTGGACAGACAAAAACATTAACGACTAGTTTGCACATAAAAATGATTTTTACACTTCGAAAAAAATAGACAAAAATAGACCGATTCTCACCAACGGCGAGTTCAGACACAGGCTGATTATTACATCAAAGGCAGAGGCATTCTACTGAACAAGTTTTCTGCTGTCAGAATGATTTCCGCCGTGATGTAGTTATAAACTGTTAAACACGCAGTCGGCTTGGCGGTACGACAAAAGAGATAGATGAAGGAGATAAAGGTAGGTTCTGCGTATATGCCGGCTTATCATACTCAAGCACTAATAATACAGTGCCTACCGTTTTTACCGGTAGATGCACCAGTAGAGGTACCCGCCGGCATTTGTTATTACGTCGCCTGGAACCAAGCCATCCCGCCATTCAAAGATAGCAGGTCCTGGAAGCTACCAGCATGTCCCATCGATACCATTTAGCCGTATAGTTGCGTTTACTACGAAATGATTCCCACATGGACCGCTTCAACAAATTGCTGCGCGATGGTTGGGGTCATTCTGGGAGGCTTTCCGGTCGCGTCATAGAAAGCCGAATACCGATCCACTCTGAGGTCACTGCTTTACTCGGCGCCACCATTGACCTATTTCGTTCAGTCGACGCCGTAATGGTCGTAACCAGTGTGGCCTGTAGTAACGGAACAATTGCTCCCCTGATTTCTGGAGACAATTGCACCAAATACTGCAAATACTCGAAGGCGCCGACTTCCGGGTACAATCCAGAGACAGATCACTGGGTTCTTCTTGCGAATAGAAAAATATCCAAAAATTTAGCTGCCGCCATTATAGTTGACAATATTGTTTTACTATATGCTAATGTAAACCATGTAGGCCCTATGTATTCTGTTATGAAGACTTAATCTAGCTAATTAGGCCTAATCATCGTTGCACAGAAAATGATTGTTGAAGCAATAACTTTGAGATAAATTTTATTACGAGGCGCTCCGGTGAGAATATGCGGTCGCCGACAGTATGTCATCTGACACATTGAACTGCACTTACTATTATTGTGTAAGTGATTTGCCATTTCTCGTGCTAATTCACTTTTATAAACTTATATTTGCAAAACGTCGGCAAACTGGAACCTTGCGAAAGCAATGTTTCTGAGAGGAAATCGTAATGAAGAGTTAAATACGCGCACCCGTTCAGTGATTTTTTTGACAGAGTGCCGATTATTTAGTTCAGTTATTATGAATGCACTCGGGACAGTAAACCAATAGTCCATTAGGCCTATAAGATAACTGTTCTCAGAATAGTAGAGATAAATTATATAATTTCTAGACATCTAATTAATATTACGTAGTATAAAATGTTTTTGCATTGGTATATATTGGAATGGTTGGCATAAAGCTATGCAGAACGTTTGTCTGTCTGTCCCCAACGCGTTGGCGTTGTATCAGGACGACGCAAGCTATCATCACAAAATCTTCTCCAATGATATCCAAAGACTCAGTTTTTTTCCAGATGACTTGTCCAGAATTTCGAAAGATTCACCCGAAGCGAAAGTGGTTATTGGGAGTGGTCGAGAGAAGTTGCGATTTTCTTCCTTGAGTCGCCGTGTGTCCAAAACAGTACGACAGTGGAAGCATAGATGCTATTATGATGATGCATTTTCGGCGATGCAGAATAGAAATTTCAGTTTTCAGATGTAGGTCGTTTTGCAGTATCCCTCCCCGGTCCACAGTATGTAGTTTCCGGATCATCCTAATCGTCTCGCTGACAGTAACTTTATTTATTTAAAATATTTGCTCACAAGTGACTGACAATCCACGCATATTGAAACAACATATGAGCCGGACAGCAAGGCTACAAAAAACGAACACTAATAGCTGCCCTTTAAAAGGATGTTATTTAAAAAGTTTATTAACATTTATTTTCTCAATAACTCTCTTAACATTATTGTCTAATTTTTATATTTACTCCATTGATATGCGTTTACTTATTCATTGCTCTGTCTTTAGTTGCGTTTTGACAGCTATTTAATAAGCGAATACGATGATGATTTTTTGCTGTTTGCTGAATATCTGCGTCTATTGTTTACAGAACTGTGATCCGGTCTGGCGTTCGATGGCTTGGCAGAGACGCTTTTCAGTACAATCGACATCTACGGGCGCTGTAAGCATTGCTGTTTCTTGTTTTTATTTTAAAAATTACGACATCTCCAGACACAAATGTCAATTCCGTGCCGCACCACGTGATTTTGTCGTGGTTAAGGTGTGGTCTAGATTACGTGTATATTCGTAATTTCTTCTGAAATTAATGAATCGCAATAAAAATTATCAGATTTAATTGTTAATTAATTAATTAAATTTATTTAACATTAATTAGCCTTTAGAGGTAGCAGTTAGAAAACAATGGATGTGCGTGCATAACAATGATAGATCTAATGGTAACAATATAAAATGTAAGTTTATATGTAACCCACTGAAGCCTAAGCAGAAGACTTTAGAAATTTATTTTTATTAAGCAGTCATGTACGGTGTGATAGACCACACCGTTGATAAATAGTAATCTTCTATTCGCCGTAAATTGCCAGAAATTGCAATACAGATAAAGACGTGTAATACAGAAGTAATCGAACTAACAAATACACAACACAAGGACGAAGGAATGTATTGACAATGTATAGTACAAACAGCAACCTGAATATGTCCTATTTAAGTGTGATAGATGTACTTATATCATGACCTACTTTTGTCGCCTATCTTTCGTCACAGTTTCTGGAGTGTAATAACCGCCTATAAACTCACTCCACTCAAGCGCGACTGCTGAGTGAAGTCACGCCTGACCGTAACGAGTGTGGCAGCTACAGCACAGCACTCCAAACGCTGCAGTTTATCGTAACATCAATCAATGACATGAAAGCTGAGCTATCGCAAAGACGACCGCGCGATGCGCCCAATATATGGGTGCCCTGAAAAAATTCGAGAGTCCTGACTACGCCCACGGCTACTTTTCCCGAAATTTGTAATGGGCTTTTGTTCCAATCGATACTAAGAATGTGCATACAAAGTTTGAAGTTCGTAGCTTTACCCGTTCCTGAGATAATAGGGGGTACTGAAAAAAATTCGGCAGTCCCTGGATACGCCCACGCTCCCTTTTCTCCCAAATTTTTAAAGGACTTTTGTTCGGATGGACCCTGTGAATGTCGCGGCCAAATTTAAAGTTCCTGAGATAATAGGGGGTATTCAAAAAATTTGGCAAACGCTGCAGTTTATCGTAACAACAGTCAATGAAAACCAGTTAATTTTTACAGCGCGTCAGCATAGCTTGCTATGCAGAGCGCTGTATTAGCCATAGTAAATCCGTCCGTCTGTCTGTCTGTCTGTCTGTCACACGCTGGCACTGAGTCAAAACGACACAAGCT
>Ga0056132_1000463_pt1 | contig 10314 bp, 8 predicted proteins | sample WorMetLIZISLAND2_3_FD_71119 | JGI IMG/M metagenome (GOLD analysis project Ga0056132, IMG submission 71119) | Marine gutless worms symbiont microbial communities from Max Planck institute for Marine Microbiology, Germany - Olavius clavatus LIZARD... ...
TATCCAGATCTCATCATCTGATCTCTCATCTAGACTGTCAAACTGCGTTATGTAACAGTTCCAACCTTGAAGTAGCTATGCTACATAGGGATTTATGATTGATTGCTTGATTGTGATTCGGACAGCAAGGCTCCTAGAAGACACATTGACCGCTGCTCTTAATACTATGACATTCAAAACTTTTTAAAAATTTAGTTAAATTCTTCTATCACGCTCGTGATCAGAACAGATAAACACATGAAGACGTATCTTTTCAAGAGCTGACAAACCGCTGCAAGTATCCATCACGAAACAGAACGAGTACACTGACTGGACCAACAAAAGTATGCAATATCAAGCGGATTGTGACTTATGGATCATGTTGTGGATTACTTCTGCGTGCAGGTGCTGCTCCATGACCCTAAAGAAGAACCTTTGATGGTTGAGCGTGGCCTGAAAGTCTCACCTGGCTTCTCAACGCAGATCGCTGTCACTGCAAAACACGTAAGAAAGCGAGATACGTTATGTTATGTTGACTTGACTTGACACCTTTCATTGTCGCTGAAACCCATGTTTGCGTGTAAGCGTCGTCCGCTGGCGTTAAGGTTCCCTAGAACCATTTCAGAATGGAATAAGATTGCAGGATGTTTGATGCACAACTCCTGGACCAATCGAAAATAATTTCTGAGCCATGGCACTCCGGTAGTAACGGATACTTGCCGAAGAACCGAAGAACCGAAGACTTAAATAAGAGAGAGAGAGAGAGAAAGTTAAAAATAACACCACGCCATAACATTAACAAAGACCGTGCAATGTGATGCAAGGCTCGGTAAAAGCAACTCATATTGCAACCACGAAAGCTGTCTGAATCGCGATGTTTCAATTAGTCCATTATTGTCATTATTGTTTTGGAAGAAAATTATTAAATCTCATCTTGAAACTTAAAGTGCCGTAAAGTGCTCAACTAATAAATCTCACATTTATTGCATACCTTTTTTGCAAATTTGGTCGCTACATTTCTGCCTAATATTATTTAAATTGGTTCTCATTGCACATTGTTATCATGAAAATATAGGGATAAACTTTTTTGAAACAGTGTATGACGTCCGTAAACACGATGTTACAGTATGACCATCACTGTATGATTTTTAAAAGTTTTAATACTGCTTAATGATTTGTAAATTGTAAATGTAAACATTAATAGTATTTTATCACTGCATACTGCTGAGATACAGATGGAAGATTTACCGAGTCCGTACGGAGATTGTGAGGCGTCGGAGGACTACGTGGAGTCAAACTGCTTAGCCAATTGTCAATCAAACTACGTCATTGGGAAATGCAACTGTAAAGACATTTATATGCCAGGTGAGAACAAAATGCACGAAACATCACTTGCTTGGCCGTTTGTCTTTATTGCAGGATCTTTCGTCGCATTATTTACAACAGTTGCCAAATTTTCAGTAATAAATTAAGTTATCAAAACGTAGCTCGTCGTTTGGTCAACAACACAGTCGGAAATCGGAATGTCAGTTAATCCGACAAAAAATGATTTAGATTTTCGCAGCACCAAATAATTATAACGCTGTAAATAATCACAGCGAGACAGAGAATGTCCACTACTTCGACTACTGAAGTGGATCGAAATGCCCAAAATCCATTAAACCAGTTTCCCTGTAGTTTCTCCGTAATCCGTATAACAAATATTGGGAGGGAAGTTGCCAACTTGTTACGGGGGAGATACGGGGTAACTGGTGCAATGGATTTTGGCCTAAGCTTAAATGCGAGAGAAGCAGTGGTGTAGTTTTGCATTAATTTACTTATGCATTAGGCGTAATCATTTCAAACTAGAAAGTAGTTTTTGTTTGTTTCAACATTGACTTACTTATCATTATCAAATTGTCAATACCGGTAACTTAAATACAAGCGAAACCGAAAAATCTACAATAAAACCCGATTAGTAGTTAATTTTCTTGTGTCCCTGCACATCTGATTTGTGGGTTCCGTTGTCCCCAATTAGGCCTGTTATGGATGCGCTGCAATGTGCAAGAGTATAAATCTACATAAAATAAAGATTCTATATTGGGCACGTTTTGTCGCACTTGATACCAATGGCGTAACGATGGGAATGGCTGCTGACTCTAGTGATAGGACCTCACTAAAGGGGGCCCCGACAAAGGGAGAAAAAGTTATTTTGAACATGAGGGCGTCCTGACCCGAGAAAGTGACATTGCGTTACGTCTCTGTTTCATACTACCGTATAATTTACCAATGTATTACATCACACTTTACCACTGTGAGCCATAAAAACGTGCATTACGTGTCACTTTATTTTGGCCTATAACTGTCCTGTTTCGAGACGAATTTTAAGTTTTTAACACTTCTTTTACCAATGGAAACAGGAATGTACATCTGCAATGTAATTACTTCATTCATTCATTCATTCATTTCTGGCATGCACCACTATGAGTGCGTAGCGCCAAACGTACACATCATTCTCCAGAGTGGACGATCCTGAGCCACGTCATTATTGCTTCGTTCATGATTAGGGAGAGAGGTTCAGTGATTCCAGGTGGGGCCTGCTGGGTAGTCTTCATCCACGTAGTACGAGGGCATCCCAGTGATCTCCTCCAGTTCTCCAAGGGGGAAGCTGTGAAGATCTATCTGCTAGGCATGGTATTCGTGCAATTTGGCCGAACAGGGAGAAACGCCGTGCTTGAACAGTAGCCAAAAGATGTGGTTGCTCTGTTTTCCGTTTCACATGATTTTACACCATCATTCCGCACATGATGGTACTTACTCAGTGTTCTTAAATCGGTTGGTAACGTCATGCTTGCGTCACATCGCAAATTGTCAAAGTTTACTTTAGTTTCAATGAAACAAAGTGAGTTTTTAAAGCTGACATTATTATTTTGATCAAAAAAACTATAATAATGTAAAAGATGTTCTGCTGTAAGAAACGTAAAGGCATTTACTAGCAACTTGTAAGTAAAAACAGCTCACTTAGCTCATATACTCACTCTTGCTGTTGAGTAATAAAATACCGTGACAATTGACTTCAAAATGTGCCGTTTTATGTGTTTTATATTTTATATTAAATCAGGTGTAGGGACGGTAAAGTAAAGGTAAAGTTGTAAATTTTGTAACTCCTGTGTAAAACATTCATTCCTCTTTCCATTTATACAAGAAGTGTAAAAAAAAACACTAAGAAACATGGGAGTTAGCCTACGGACAAAAATAAAGTGGCACGTTTTTATGGCCAACGGTGTATATATCAATGCAAACAGGAGACACACCTATCTGCAATCCGAGACAGACCTACGAGTGTGCTCATATGTCAAAGTTAATGTTCGTGAGAGATAATGAAGCCGCCAAATGTAACTGCCCACGACAGTGTCACCGTTCGATTTATGAGACGACTATCAGTCAGGCGAAGCTGGCGATCTCTTCCGCCAGCTTTCTGAAACGCCTCTTGAACATCAGGGCCACAGCATACGAAATCGTCAACGACTACTGCATTGTCGAGGTTTGTAAATCAATAATTATTAACTAAATACATCATTGCCTATTCTGTCTCGCAGTCTTCTGACTAATACCGTGGCGCGATAGCCTAGTGAAGTGATTAGCGTGCTGGACTAACGATCGCGAGATCGGGGTTCCAGTACCGCTGGCCGCAGGCGGTCGCATAGCAACCGTGGGCCAGTTGCTCTTTGCACCTTGGGCCTGGGTTTACTCAACCCTCCATCCTTTAGGGGTCGGTAAATGAGTACCGGCTACAGCTGGGAAGGTATGAAGGCAGGTATATGCGACGCTGCTTGGTGCGCGCCATGTACCTGAGCGCCTCTGCGGTGGGCCGTGCCTACAAAGGGGCGCGCTATAACAAGTGTTCGACCTTTACCGATACCGTGGTGACTTGCTTGAAACTCTCAACGAGCCAAAGGATCGATAGCCAGGCTTTCACAGTCCGTATTCGTGCCTCTTCTTATCCAGCCACTCGATTGCCTCATCACCAGCGAGATGTAGAATAGTAAGACCGCCAGGAAATCTTGATAGAGGGCAGTCGTTCACAATATGACTCATTGTCTGTTTGGCAGCACCACAACTACAAGATTGGTCTGGTATCTTGCGCCAACGAGCAAGATTTGCTGTATTCGTACTAAAAATCGGAATCATGTGAGCTATTGCCCTTTTGCTCCACGCAAGGTTTCCGTCCTCGCCGAGCTCACCTTAGGACATCTGCGTTACTTTTGACAGAGGCGTGGCGTGGTCGCTAAAACTGCTTAACATATGGGCAGTTCATGGCTGTGATTGCAGATATTCTTCTCAGACATGGTGCACACGCATATCGAGGCTGAAGTAGCGTACACGTCGTTGGCTCTGTTGTGTGATATCGGTGGAGCGCTCGGCCTGATACTCGGCAGTACGATGCTAACCGTATGTGAAGTCGCCGACTTTTTCATCCTGCAAGCCATCGTCTGGATCAAATCACGCTCATCCACTGTCAGCGCCATACATTAGAATCACTTATAGCGTACTTTGTGTGTTGGCGGGACGGGATTTAAGGTAACGTAAGACCCAGGACACTAACTACACAGTTATAATCTATTTCCTGTTGTCGATCGTTGTCAGAATCACCTAGGCACACAAAAACTTTAGTCGAAAACCAGATTTGCCATTGGAGTTTCGATCATTTCTGTCACAGTTTCAGGGATATAAGTATTTTTGGTTTTGGAGGCCATACTGCTATTTACACATACATGTAGACATTATTATTCGACCCAAGCCGTGACAATGACGGCCCGACCCGCGGGTAACGGGTCAGGTAGAGGTATACCCGCAAGCCTCTACCACATGCCGCCCGCCAACCGCGTGTTTGAGAGGCCTGCCTCATCCGGTAATCCGTCCGCGTATATTGGGTAAAGCTCATATTTGAGAACGCTGTTATAATACTGAGCCTTAATGCAAACTGCTTTCACTGTCATTACCGGTGTTGTTACGCTGTTGTCCGTCCGTCCGTCCGTCCGTCCGTCTGTAACGTTGAAGTACCTCAGTCACATATCATCTTCTTATTGGCAAAGGTGCATAAGTCCACTTGTGCACTTCTGCATGAAAACCATACTATCGTGTTCGCAAAAATATGGACTATTGACTGGTAAAAGTGCGCCAGTGACAATGAACCATAATGGAGATATTGGGGTTTGAAAACTGATGTGTACAAAAGTTTCTGTGGCATAAGTGCATGTACATACTTACGAACTTTTGCCAATCCCACATACGTGTTGGAAAACTGATTTCCTGCACACATGCACTTTTGCCCCTTGCCCTTTTGTTGGGTTGTCATCCATGTTATGTTGGGTTATACTTCTAATGTACGTCTTCGCACTTCGGAAGTTCGAATCCCCAACATTCAGCAATCTGGTTCAAGGGAAACAGCCCCAAATTTCAAGTGGGTGGCTGTTTTCAGCAGAATACTTTCAATATCCCGGAAACGGTGCCAGAGAGGACCAATGTTCCTATTGATCACTAATAGGAAGTCGCATATGCGCTTTCGATGGTACCATAATCAGTTACCCTGGATGACCTCGAGTAGTCATAATGCATTCAGTTTCAAAATAATTACGTTGGGACCCACAGGAACTGGGAGGGAGTGGAAAGGGAAGGTGAGGGGAAAGGGAAGAGGACGGAGAAAAGGGAAGGAAAGGCAATGCCCCTGATTTACTCTTATGCCGCCTCTGCCTAATGACTATGACTATTATGCGGGTACTGTACTGTGTTCAATTACTATACAGCACAGGATTTTCGCACTCATTTTTCTGCATTCTGCAGCTATTTTGCATGGGTTTTAAATACATTTTCTAACTTTTTAGGCTAGGCTACGTTGCTTATCGAATACTGTCTGCTATTATTTATTTATGTAGACCGTGAATTATATTACAAGTTGCAACTTACAATATACACGAAGATGACAGCACAGCAACAGCATCCATCCTTCTTACGGAATTCTGACTTCACAGTTATATTGCTGGCATGTTTATTTGTTAATTAGGCCCATTGTTAATGATCTGTTTGTGTTTATCTCTCTGTTAACCAGACCCCGAACTTCTTTGTAATGGGTTGGTGAAATTGACACTAAAGCACTTAATGTATTACTCAGCTCTTTTATTAAAATTTTCCGCACAAAATCCAAAGAAGTTAGAAGTTGTTGATCAGTGTATGCTACTGTTGGGGTTTCCTTCTGTTGTTATTGTTGTAAATAGGGTAAAGTTAATTCTTGGCTAATTATGTGAAGTCATGCAATAGTGTATGTATGTTGTTTGCTCATGTCATTGTGGCACAAAATGAGTTGCATGCACTGCAAAGTACTAATATAGCAACATTTTGTTTTTAACTATTTTCTTTGTAAATATTTAATTTTTCTGCTGCCATTTCATGCTGAATAAAGTTCTGTGCCACTGTGAGAAGGTTATTTTGCAATGACTGCATGACCGCTTGGATACAAGTCGGAGACTAGTTGTCAGTTGTTAACTTGACCTTGTCACTGAAATGTTCAACGTAATCTTTCGAAAGCAGACACCATAAATAATGCTCATAGATACGCAGTCTCAACAATGAAGTAAGTAAACAGTGCACTGTATTCATGGCACTCCCTCCTTGACATGGTTGACATTTTTGAAGCTATCATTTAATTAAAATTAACTTTCAAACGTGAAATTGTCACCACACATTTCTATGCAATGTCAGCAGCTATTCAGGAAATGTGTAATTAAAATCCTATATTTCGGGCATCAGACTGGTATTGAGTAGGAAAAGCACAAAAGGATGCAAAATTATTGTCAACAACGTTCATGATTTTCAGTGGAGGAATTGGGGCACAAGACCAGGTTACCTTGCATATATCATTAGAAATAATAATTGTTGAATCAGGCTAGAAAGTGAGCGAAAGAACATAGCAAGCATAGAAAATATTAATATGTTTAAAATTAGTTGATGCGCAAAGACTCTCCCTTTTAGTCAATAACTATATACAGTACAGAACAAAAAATACTTTAGATTGTGACCATATAGTCTTCGCGCGTTATTTTCTTGTCTATTTCACCAAATATGCCGCTTCACGCTTTCTCTTTATCATCATCTTCATCATCGTCATCACACAGTGACACGACATGATTAACGTGGTGCAAGCGCACAGCGCTTCAAGAACACGTTCAAAATCTGTGTGACGTGTGTTGTCATTGTCAGAAGGAACGAGAAACATATCTTCAGCGCGGCAGAGAACGATGCGACGCTAGGCCAAATAAACTTAATACCGAGACAGTCTCAGTAATAAGTATATTTGGTTATGCGCAGACGTGACAGACGAAGTCCTGTAAGGCGTCCCATGCTCGGCAACTGGAAAAGTATCACACGCTCTCTTGCGAAATAAGTGTCCAATCTCTATAGTCTTACGCGTCAACAGTCAACAGGGCAAACTATGATCTGTGTTCATACATAAAGTGAATCGGAAATCCATGTTGGATTTCAGCGAACTCGAAATAGCGCCGTTCGATCGGCCCTTGACGAAAACCCGTCCCTAGAACCATGAACCAAACATGAGGTGGATCGGATGGCCCATTGCAGATGGCCATTTGAAATTTTCCAAAATGTGAGGTCGGTCGTCGGTCGCCGGTCGGTCGCCAATATCCATACTTCTTACACTGATGTCATATACTCCTCTTCGCTACATCAGGAACGTGCAAACTTGAAGTCTGTGAACTTCTTAGATGGAGCCCAACATGAATGGTTGGTTGGTGTGTAGAGCGCTTTCATAGTCCACACTTAATAGGTTATTATCGTGCCTATCTCTTTGTAACCAGTCCACACTTCAACTACATGGACATTGTGAGCTGATTGTAAGTTTATGTATGGCTATTATGGCAGCCCAACCCCATGCCCGAGGGCGCCCGTGGCTGCGGCTCAATGTAATATTTTATGTGGAAAATGGCACAGTTTTCCACCAGCGGTACCTTAATTCTGAAAACTTTTATTTATTGGACTTCATTGCGCAAAATAGAGAATTGTATGGTAGGTGTAGATCTATAGGGTACATGCCGTTACACAAAGCGTACGTTCAAGGTAAACGGACCGTGCAAATATACGGCTATTCTAAATGGTCACGATAATCAATACCTGGCTCTCAGGTGTAGAACGTCTGACAGTTTGCATGAAAACTGCTAAATAATTCATATTCAGCTGTTTTATGTCATCGCATTGAGCTTTGAAAGACCATCTCTGCCCCGCCATACAGACGACACAACAATAGGGCCAAGGATAGGCCTATATGGGGGCGCTAAAAGTGCAGGAGTGGAAAAAGCAGGAGTGGAAACAGCGGGAGCAGATCGCAGGGGTGGAGAATGCAGGAGTTGAAAAGTCGGGAGCGATAACTGATGGAAAGCCGTAATAAAAAAGCGAATCGGACTCAGTCTACGTGCCTACCTCACATCAGAGCAGTATTGCGACCAACGATTTCAGCAGAGCAGGTTATTGGCGTAAAGACACGAAAGCCGTCCCTGAGTAGGCTCACATGTATAAAAGGAACGCAATCCAGCAACTAAGCGCACTTGTTTGGATATTAGTTCGGAAAAGTTTTGTTCGAAGGCCCACGATATACCTTGTGATACCCAAGGGTCGTGGGTTTGTCTATGCACACGCGAATCAGTTGTATAATCGAGTGAAGACAGTAAGTAATTTAAGTCTGTCTCTCTGAATAATCGCCGTTCGGCTTCCCACACAGCAACCCAACTCCTGCATTTTCCAGCCCTGCGATTTGCTCCGCACTTTTCCACTCCTCCATATTTCCAGCCTTGCATTTTTGACCGTATCGCATTTTCCACTCCCGCATTTTCAGTCGCCCCGCCTATATGCGTAGTGTTTATATCGACAACAATGTAACAGCAACGTGATCAATAATATTAGGGAGGTGAAGAATCGTCACGTTGGCTTTGAACAGAAAGTTAATTGTTATATAAAGCGTATAACACATTTTGGCCATCTTTGCGCTTTTTCTTTTCATCGACCGTTGACTACACCGGTATTGTTGTTAGATTCGATGGTTACGCATTATTAGCGTGCATGTTCGGATAAAGCATAAACTACGTATCAGCGATGTCGGGCGATCAGGTCTCCGTCACTGAAACAGCTGGAAATGGTGAAGAACCTCCGAAACAGACAGAGGAACCAACAGCGGAGAAAGCGAGGCAGATTCCATGGCTGATGCACCTTAATGCGTTCGGTTCTGAGGTATCGGTCGCCGGACTTCGCTACGTCGTTAATGAGTCGGCGTCAGTGTTCCGACGGTCCGTCTGGGTCCTGCTGCTGCTCGCCGGCACAGCTTTCACCACATATCAGATTGTAAGTCGAATCATGTACTACTTTTCGTATCCAACGAATGTCAACATACTGGTTCAGCACGAGACGCAGATGCGCTTTCCGACCGTCACCATCTGCAACGAGAACTCCATTACCTTGTCTGGAGCAAGGGAGCTCGGTAAGCTGACTGAGAATAATGTGACTCTGTTCTGAAAGCTATTGAGCCTTTGTCGGTAACTTATCATCATCATCGTTTATTACGCCAGAATGGCAGCCGATAAAAATATGTACATAAAATACACACACAAACACAAAGATAGAAAAAACAGAAATGCACGATAAAATAATAGACTAGCTGAAGCAGACATTACAATACAATAGAAATACAGTACAAATATACACTTAAAACCAATAAAAAGAATCTACAAAAAGACTGAACTTGCAAATTTGTCCCAAATCACGTTTTTAACTTTGCCAGGCGACATTACAACATTACAACTGAAATGCCTGGTTTACATTAAGTTCTCGGCAGCCAGGACAATAATTATGTTTCAGGCTACCGTGGTCAAAACCAGTGGCGAAACTACGCCCTCGGAGACGCCCCCTAGCTAGCCATAGGCGGCGCCGGGTATGCTGAAGCACACCCGGACTAAGCTTACCCTACTTTTAGACCCTGTCATAAAATTGTATTGCCAGATGGCCCAGATTATCACAAATACATGTATATGGAATAGCTTGCCAGTGCAGTTCAGTCAATAGTTTTAAGAATAACTTAGATAGATTTTGGAGTAATCAAGAAATGTATTATAACTTTAGATGTGATATTACCTAAACTGGGAACAGAAGTTTGAGTAAAATTGATTAGTAATGTAAGACTTTCGGCCTCCGGGTACGAGTCGAACATTGGCACCAACGTGTCCGTTGTCCCTCGAAAATTCGTCACCATAAGCGTCTGAAGACTCTAGCCCCACGTCTTGGGCGACACTGTAAGAC
>Ga0056132_1000464_pt1 | contig 10310 bp, 6 predicted proteins | sample WorMetLIZISLAND2_3_FD_71119 | JGI IMG/M metagenome (GOLD analysis project Ga0056132, IMG submission 71119) | Marine gutless worms symbiont microbial communities from Max Planck institute for Marine Microbiology, Germany - Olavius clavatus LIZARD... ...
AATTGCTCACTTGTGATCTGGTGCTTGTGATGTTTGTGACAGGCTTCAATGTCGGTGAGTATCGTCGAAATATGACAGGATCTGAAACTGTTACGGCAGATTTCTTTCACCCGACTAATGATGAGGCACGAAGAATCAGAGAGTTAGTGGATTTTGTGGATTCATTCATTGCAGTGAATAATACGCTATTATACGTGTTTAGTTCAATTTTTACGTAACCGTTAGCTTCACGTTACAAGTATTTGATATGTATCATGTGACAGCAGCTGCATTGTACAAATAGTGTAAACCAAAGTAAAGGTCAGGTATTTGCTGTAACACTGCACTGCTACTGCTTGCATGACTCAGTCTCAAGCTCAGTAGAGCTTACAGTCTTGCAAGTGACAGCTGATAGACGTTAGCTAATGATACTGTGGCACATTCGGAGTCGACTGTGTACTATGTATATCACCTGTCATCTGTGTACAGATTTCTTGTGACTACTGCCTATAGCTGTGTTCTGTGAAAACATGTTGAAATAATTAGTTACCAGTTAAAAAAGCTAACCGTTAGCATGTTATTGATAATGCCATTTACTAGTTGCAGTTCATAAATGTGTTGTTATTAATGCTACTGTTACTGTTAATGGTTTAACATATTGATCGACCACCAACAACTGATTGTATACATTTATTTGTCCAACCCACGTCTTTAAATCAAGTATTAAAAGTCTATGAGCACTTGCAGAAGTATTATTGCATGGCTGTCTTTTGAATATGAAGTGTGGTATATGTGCATTGTGCAGAGAAAGTGCTAAAGTTGCTCTGGCTGACACAGTTGATTGGCTGACGGAAGGTGGCGGTGACGTTGCGGTCAGTGGCTGTTGTGTCATATTTTCTATGCTAAGTGTGAAATATTAACTCTGATATAGAAATGAGAATATTGTAATTACAAACACCTCAGTGCTTTTATGCTGTTGATTCAGTGCTGAGAAGGGCATCCATCCTGAAAAAACTTACTGCAGCATCACTAAAAATGTTCTCCTTCGGGAGACCTGGTTAACCTGGATTGACTGCAGAAAATAGGCCGGTATAACAATAAACAAAGGTAGTAGTAGAAGTAGCAGTAAATTAGGAGGGAAATAGTGTTACCGGTATACCTTACATGTTTTGACAGTATCCAGACGAGTGTCTGGCATGTAAAAATCTAGTTTATACTGCAAGCTTTCTGTGAGAGACCTTTTATACCGACCTAATGTAAGGTAACCATGGAAAATCAGATCGATCAGTTAGTCAGTAGTCCATTACCTGATAGTCTGACAGCCCGTTTGTCCGATAAATTGTTAAGTGTTACTGATGTTCACCTCATGCTGTCATTGTGATGGTACCCATGCTGCACTTTACACATGAAGAAGAAGACTGATAAATGGCATTGTCTGTGGCATGTTTCAGCTAGTTGCAGCTTACATACTGGCAGTGAGTTGTGGTACTGTGTAGGTGTATGATGCAACAAATGGCACTCGTGAACGGCGTGCGTGGCTGCTTGATGTCTTGTCAAAGCAGAATGGATTCAAAGTCATGTTTGTTGAATCCGTGTGTTCAGATTCAGCCATTGTCGATGGCAACATCAGGGTATGTTTTGTTGAACACTTCAACAATATGCAGAGATAACCAGCTATTTGTTGTGAGGAAATGTTGCCACAATTCAGTAAAACATGAAAATTGTAATTTATGCTGCACTGTGAAGGATTAATTTTAACTGACTCAGTGTTATCTAATTCTTACAGCAATAATATATATGCATGGCTCATTATTGTTATTATGTGAATTAACCATTATTGTTAAAGGGGTAGTTGTCGTCATAAAATTTACTAAGATTTGTATTTTGTATATGTACATTTTTCTTAGTTTCTTTTTCTGATTGGTACGAGTTGATGGGTATAGTCACAGAGCTCTGAGTACTCCATAAAACTGTTATAATTAAACACCATGCTTCCCGTCCCATCCACTGCACACCAATGCATGCACTTGCTGGAGACAGATGGCACAGCACTATCTTAGTTAACAGCACTAGGGAGCTGTTGCCATGCTCAGATGGCTGGCATATCTCTGCTAGTTGTTGTACAATGCAGGAGGTGAAAGTGTCGAGTCCCGACTACAAAGGTGTGGAATTAGACGACGCCGTCTTTGACTTCAAGCAACGTATCGAGTCAATGAAGTGTGAATACGATACGATTGATGAACAGCGCGATCGAGATTTGTCTTTCATCAAGATCTACAACCAGGGTGAAAAATACCTCGTCAACAGAGTCCAAGGTAAGTTGTCTTGCTGACAAGTGCTGTGCCAACATTAATTCCAATCAGTTTAACAATATTTATATGATGATATATTGATTAATCAGCAGTGCCATGAAAATGAACCTCAAAATAGTGTTACTTTTGTTGCTGCATTTGCGTTTAGTGACTTATGTTCTCTGTTGGTTGGGTGGCAGTTTGATGTGTATTGTGTATTAATCTTAGTACTTTGACACTGGTTTTTGGGTGATAGGAAGGACATCCCGGCTGTAAAAAAAACTCGCTTCAGTGCCCCTTATTATCAAGGGGGCAATTGGCTAACCAATGCTGTGTCTTTCAAGTAATGTCAGATATTGTGTCATTTTTCTGCTCACATGTATATTTTCCCTGACTGATACCTGTGCCAGAAGCCCGACCGTAGTCATAACAGTTGGTACAACAGTGATGTTTGTAGTGCCTAGAGCCACCGTGATTGGCTAAATATATCGGTCAGACGAGGCAGGTATATTTCGTGTTCCTACGCAGGCACATGTTGGTCAAATTTATTCGTTATGGCTTTGCATTTGTAAAACTGTGCATTTCAGGTCACATTCATAGTCGAGTCGTGTACTACCTCATGAATATTCGTGTCCTGCCAAGAACTATTTACATCACTCGAGTGAGTAAAGCATATTGCTGTTCCACCTGCATATGCCTTGTTTGCTGTTTATGTAGAGCAGCACTAATTTGTCCTGTAAAAGTTTTGCTATTGAATTGAATGAACAATTTTCATTTCATTTAGTATTGTTGTGTTTAGTCAAGTTTGTTGTAAAATATTTCACTATGGTGACACACAGTGCAATGATTTATCATGGTATATTTGTCTTGTAAGAAAGTTTGTGTTGTCAAAAAGTGTCAGCTGTAAGTTTTCCAGTGAATAATTATGGTGCTGTGATAGGAGTATTAATGAAGTTAATGGATATGCTGAGTGCAATGTTGTAGCATGGAGAGTCAGATATGAATAACTGTGGACGGATTGGCGGCGATGGTGATCTTTCCGATCATGGGCTAGAGGTTTGTTTCTGTTAGTATTGGTAGTATCACCTACGTTTAATGCACTGAATGGCCTTTTATGTGCTGATGTGCCATTAAGAAACTGCTCACTCACTCACTGAGTGTTTCTGTTATCATGTTATAGATCTTGGACTGAATACATCAGTGAGTGAGTAAATTTTTTAATGCAACTGGGTTTAGAGTTGCAACAGGGGAGCTGATGCAGGAACATTGAGTAAACTGCCACATCCAGTGTATTGTGTGAGTTTTAGATGTAGTTATGTAGGGTTGTATATAACAAAGAGTATGTGATGTGATGTGATGGCACATCATTGTACTGCTGATTGTTGAATAACAGGATCATTGCTTTTGAATTGACATGTGCTTGTGCAAAGTGTAAGAAACATTAAAAACAGCCAAGAATCAAACATCTTATACTGCAATGTGACAGTAACATATAGATTGTGTAATAATTATGTCATAGCTCAGACTGATACTTAATCATAGCAACAGCATTGTTGCCAACTATGCATGCAGGCTTATGTCATGAGAGAACAATAGACTGAAATAAACGTAAAAAAGCTAATTTTTATAGAAAATTTAGGTGTATGCTTGGAACTGATTCCATAAGATCTAATCAATCAGATCTGTAAAGTAGATCTTTTGGCAATAACTCAGCATGTTCTTGATAGCCTTCGCTACAAGAAGCTACAGTTACAAATCCCGATACCAAACTCAACCACGTGTTCTTCTTTGATGTTCCAGTATCATAGATCATATGCTGGGTCAGTTGCAGAAATCTGAAGATTTAGACTCAAAATGTACCGTGCTGTTTTTAATTTTTGTGACCGTGTGTGGAATGAGTCTAATAACATGTGATCTCAGGCTGTTAGCACCATTATGTCCAAGTGGCATGTACTCGGATCTCTAGATTAGTATCTTTTGTGCTCTCCACTGTTTGATTCACTGGCCATTTACTCCCATTCTGTGTAAATCAGTCTGTGTGTTTTGAGTTTTTTGTATGCTGGTGTATAACTGTGCTAGTATGCCACGAAGTTGGCTGAGTTCTTGAACAAGGAAATGGACAACAACAAGAAGAAGATCCACATATGGACAAGTTTGTTAAAGAGAACGGTTCAGACTGTGGCACATGTCGACACCTCGAAAGAGCATTGGAAGGCTCTCAACGAAATTGATGCTGTAGCGTAATGATACTATATTTTTTCACTGTCTTAGTTGCAGTTGTATAACTATGTGTAATGCTGTTACTGTGTTATATTCCTTCTTGATATCATTGTTGAGTCTGTTTACGTATTTGTATGTTTATTTATTACCAGTTTGCTCCTATTTATCGTATCGAGTTAGTTTATAGTTTTGAGCCATAAGTAGTGAAAAACTTGTTTTGTTGATAATTAGTCGTTGCAGAAAGTGCTGGAGTTGTTTAATTGTCCACTAGCTGGTTATGAAATTAACTACACTTGTTGGCAGTGAGTGTTTGCATTTGTTGTAGGGTGTCTGTGAAGGTCTGACCTACCAGGAGATTGAGGAGAGATATCCGGAGGATTTTGCTCGTCGTGACCAAGACAAGTATCACTACCGCTATCCAGCTGGGGAGGTCTGCATTCTTACCTGTTCCAATCATTCATGATGCCTAATGCCAGCTTTGCTGTCTTGTATTTAGTTGATGGGTTACAGTGTGGTAACTAGTATGTATCATGTTGTTGACTGACAATGTATCCAGTGTTCACCTGATGGCATGTGCTGTAGTGGTATTGAAGAATTCTGAAAAGGAAGTACCTGTTGTGTATTGCTCATATTTGGTCACAGAGTGTTACTTTTGGCACTTCCTGTCTTTTTGTGTGCGGTAAGTTAAGTTTGTGAGCCAGAAGTGAAATTGTGGTGTTGAAGAGACAGTATTCTTGGGTTTATGGTGCTAGAGATGTCAAACATATGGCGGGTGGAGAGTGCACATGGCTTTGTTCAGAATTATCAGCACTCTATGGGGAGTTATAGAGTTGCTTGAGTAATGCTGTTGAATTGTAGGTACAGAGCACCTGTGTGTTCATTGTGTGCTCAATTGTGGCTAGCTGTGCACTTTTGTGGGCTATGGGGAATAGCATCTATGTAGTCAGAATGAAATGCAGTATTTAAGGCAACTGACGTCATCCACTGACTCTGACTTGCATTGTTGCTTGAATTAGTAGATGTCATCAATACATGTTTGTATTTTTATTTTCCTTACATCAGACTGGTACTAATCAGATATATAGTAAAGTGGTGACTTTGTTCTTATTGTAAGCTCATTGTACTAGACTGACAATGAAGTACTCTCTTGTAAAACAGTCATATGAAGACCTCGTGATGAGACTGGAGCCGGTGATAATGGAGTTGGAAAGACAAGAAGATGTTCTCGTTGTATGTCACCAAGCCGTTGCACGCTGCCTGCTGGCCTACTTTCTTGATATCACTCAGGGTACAACTGATGCTGTTCTATTAGATTCTTAACAATTTCCATTCTTAATATGTGGTCCTATCTTTCCAGTTTTGTGAACGGTCATAGATTTTGAATGCTCTTTACCGTTGCTCCACTACTTTCACTGGTACTACCACTACCACAACTACTATTTTGTCTAACAGTTAACTGGCTGACATTTCTAGTGTTACACTGGTATAAACCAGGTGCCCCATGTCTGGGACATATCAGTTGTGCAGCCTGACGAACAAAAGGTGTGTTTCTCTGTGGAAGTTTATTATTCAGAATTAACGCTTTTTTACACAGAGTTGTTGTGTAGATCTGTTATCTGTGTATTGTATCAGATGAACTGCCGTACATCCGTGTACCACTGCACTGCATCATCAAGCTAACACCGGTAGCGTACGGTTGTCGTTCAGAGCGCATTCACTTCAACATTGAAGCTGTTGACACCCACCGGCCACGGCCTCCAGTATGTCTGGTTGTTAAATCTTCCACTCTGATCCCATTTGCACCTTTTTGAGATCAATTTAATCGGAGTTTATTTTTGGAGCATTATCTGTGTGTATACATACAAGGAGTGGACAAAAAGTCGTGTGCGTTCTATGCTTATGTTCTGGCTGGGTATCTTTGAGTTCAGATGAAACAGGTTCTTTCAGCTGAGTTTTTTTGGAATTGTCGTTAATGAATACTAATAATAGTAGAAAGATTAATTATGAGGATGATGTGTGATGTGCTTCATAGTACTGGTAATTCTGAGTCATTATTACATGATGATAGCCTAAGCATCTGAAGTGAGGTACGGCTTGTTTGTCAAATGTTGCTACACATGTTTATTGGAAGAAGTTGATCCCCTGCATGTTATCCTGTAAATCTCAGCTGAATGAAACAAAATTACCATGCACAGTTTAGAACTTGTTTGTAATTTTGGAACACTACTCATTTTAGTGACTGAATATTACACTTTTCAACATGGCAGCCTTTTGCACAAAGCCATGTTGGGAAATGTCATTTTCATTAAAATTGTAACCAGAACTCCTTCAGTCTGATCTTTGAATATTAACATTCAGAACTTTTATAACTTAATTTATTTGATTTGGCCAAGATTTAATGATTTTGTCGTAGGCGTGAGGATGTCAGTGGTGTTCAGACACAGTGTAAGTAAAATCACACATGCACACCACACTCAGTTTTTGTTCAGCTGGCCCATTTTGGGGAGTTTATGCCAGGTAGGCTGATCCCCCAAAAAACAAACTGTTGGGATTAGTTGTTGCAGTACTTATAGACCATATGTCCTTCCCAACCAACAGCATCGAATGTTCTGCAGGACAAACGAAAATTAAAATCATTAATCTACAAAGTACACAGTGTGAAAATAATAGCATAGTTTGTACAACATGTGGGACAAGTATTCAGTGTGATGCTGATGCGAGCGAGCTGTTAAAAGTGGCTGAAATCTGTGCATTTTCATATAACAAACAACCATACTAATACTGGGTATACCTTCTCTTTCGTTTTTAACGTAAGTCCACTTGTAGTTAAAATATGTAACTTGATGGAGTTACCATGTCACATGTGCGACAAAACTAAGCAAAATCAGAATCACGAGATAATTCTAAAACTCAAAAGTGAGGCTGCCTAGATGTGCACCGTTTCAAAAACTGGACAGTGCTGTGTAAAATGCGGCTATTAACCATGGTAACCGAATGCGTATGAGTTTTTGCATTACTTGCTACTTCCGAGATGGAGGACAATTTGTTGGAGCTAGCAGCGTGAGCTGGGATACTTTGCCCTAGAACCCGTCTGGGAAAAATATTTCCTAGACCCCTTGCTTTGGACATCACTTGCCACTTTGTGCACTTGCTAAGTTTCAGCACTTTTTGATGTTTTTTTGTTGCACAGTACAGTCATACTCCATGTACATGTGTTTTTACTTATTTAGCACAACAACCACCAGAATGCTAAATAATGATAACAAATCTCTACCTTTTGTTCCCTCACAGTTTTTTAGTGGCGGTGTGTCCACTGTTCAGTTTAACATTCCATATGCTATACTGTTATAACAATCCTTTTCCAGAATTTGATGCCAAGCATTCCTATACGTTAACAACAAAACTAACCTTTACTAACTCTAACGTTGTCAGAAATTTGTCTTTTTGATGGTTTGCTGTCGTCTTTGTGACGATACAATACTTGTGCAAAATGTATCGAAAACATCCCACAAACATCTTTCATTTTACTGTGGACTTATTATAATTTACACATATCTTATCTGTTTTTAAGTTTTGCCACTGATGTTTTCCATATTTATGCCAATACACTTACTTCATAAAAAATGTGCACTTAAGTACATACTAATGAGCAAACAACTGTGGCATCTAATTGGCTAAAAAGTAAAACAAAATTAATGTGTTTGGGCACTGTTTGAAAATATGATAATGAGCATAAAACTGCTGTTTTAAGTTTTGTTTTTGTTTTAGTTTTGTAGCAAATGTAGGCAGTCAGTTATTACAACAGTCCGTAGAGTGATGTAATGTAATGTCAACACATTTCTAGCCAGCCTTATAGCACTGCTGCATGTGAACAGTGAAAGTAAAAATCAAGATATGGGAGAGTCTCAATCTGAGATTCTTATTTAGATCAGGGACTGGTCTATCACTACTCATCATCATCATCTTCAAAAAGGCTCCGCAGTTTCAAATTGGATCACGGTGAAATTTGGTAGGATTGTTCCTCAAGTGAATAGACATTGATTGATGGAGCCAGATTTTGGATATACGATACGATACGTTTGTTTTGGATATGACGTCATACTTTCAAGACAGTGTCCATGACGTCATTTCACAAAAAAAGCCAAAGGCTCCCTCAATTCAAAATGGATCGGAATGAAATTTGCCAGGAATGTACTTCACATAAATATGCATCGTTTGACAGTCTTTGATTTGACCTCATAATTTTAACACTCCAGCCATGACGTCATTTCTTGAAGACAATTATTGTTGCAACGTCAGTTCGTGCAGGCAGGTGCTACTGCCTGGCAAGTGAAAATGACACAGCATCTGCCGGCTGCCAGCAGTTCCTGATCTGTAGTAAAGTGTACATTATTAGATGTTCTCTTGTACTAAACTGTGCTGTCTCCTTGCTTTCATCTCTACTGCTATTATTTTCAAACCTATTGTAAATACTTAAATTTCTTTGCAGTTTTAATAGTATGGCACTGCATAGCCTATATTGTGCTGATGTGCTATTGAGAAACTGCTCACTCACTCACTCCTTGCTTAACATAATACCACTCTGTGGTATCCACTGACTGGAAGAGTTGACCAGTTGAAAGTGCACTGCTAGTTAACGTGTTATAACTGATATGTATTAAGTGGATGCAGATGAACATATTAGAGGCATGAGCTGATAATGTGTGTACTGTGTAGACGGTTATTCCTATAAGCGCCCGAGAATACAAAGAACGAAGGAAGAAAGTATCAGTTGACCAGTCCTCCTCATCAAGCCATTCGACTGGCGCTTCTACTCCCATCTAGCTCAGTGCTTCAACATGCTGTACTTTTGATTTAATATCAGATCTTTGGTATCGATAAACAAACATGTATTTTGTTGTAAAGCTGTTTTAACTACAAGTTGTTAATTAATACTTAAGTGCTCTATACTTGAATGCAGTTTCATGCTTTGAGTAACATTACAATATGGAGCTTTGGCAGCATGATATGTAATCATAGTGTGTTATTTAAATAATATGTCATTTACTCATTTGTCATAAATTTAAAGCTTTAAATTCTGTAAGTTTCCCACACCATTCAGTCACTGACTTAGCAGAATGTTTTCACTGTGTGTATGTTGTTTGAAGTCTGCACTGTTATGTGATAGCATTCAGTTGTTGTCGTTTAGCTTAGAAATATTCGTGACATGACATGAAGTCATCAAAGCATCACATTTTCTACACGCTGATTCAGTGATGTGCGACTGTCCTACAGTACGTCATCATTAGAGTCCTGACCGATAAGATACGACGGAAATTTATAAAGGAGTTTAAGAATAAGTGAGTGCCAAAGGCAGTTATTGCATGTTGTTGGTGCAATGATATTTACCTGTTTTATCTTTTGTATCTGAGCCATTCCGGTATAATTATGCTGTTATCTTGACGTAAATTGTTGCTCAATATCGTTGATGTGGTCTGATGTGCCTGCTATGCTTTTCTATACTCCATTGCACTTTTTACACATCCCCACGTCATACACTGCACAAACTGCTTTGGACAGAACCTTAATCACTGCTCATAACTCTACAATGAAATCATGTCCACAGCAAACCCAAAACAGTATGTAAAGAGTTCTTTTTACTGGTATGTATATGGATTTTTCAAATTAATATATCAAGTTACAGAACTTTTTGAAGGACCCTCGTATTAGTAGTTTCTGTCAATAGATTTGTTTTGTTGACCATATCCCTGTTCTGACGGATTGGTTTTTACTTCCAGTACTGCTTTCACTTACAAATCATGTTGAAAACGTCTTAGTATA
>Ga0056132_1000465_pt1 | contig 10305 bp, 7 predicted proteins | sample WorMetLIZISLAND2_3_FD_71119 | JGI IMG/M metagenome (GOLD analysis project Ga0056132, IMG submission 71119) | Marine gutless worms symbiont microbial communities from Max Planck institute for Marine Microbiology, Germany - Olavius clavatus LIZARD... ...
TAGATTACGTTGATACTGCTGCGCAATCCTAAATGGGGGCCGATTTGGTGACTTGCGTACTATATACCAAGGCTGTCGCGCGCTTCCCTTTGCATTAGCTGGGCTTTCTTGTATTCAGTTTGGGTTAATCATTTAGCTCTCATTCAGTTCACTGTCTTAAAAATTGAATCCTTTTCACTGTTATTCAGTTCTCACTGTTCACAGTGTGGCTCTGAACCTAGGTATGTTTCGAGTAACAAAAATATAGCTCACTAGTGATTCTTTTATTTTTCATAAACAAGAATATAGACGCGAAATTGTGATTCAAACATAACACTCAAGTAGCATTTCCGTGACTGCATTTATGTGCACGCTTTAACTTGTTTGTTGAATCTGATTTGCTGTCTTATGCATAAGAACTTGACGTGCCATGTTCTACTCTTTTTGCTGATCATCTTTACGTCTACATCTTGTGATATTCCATTACCTGAGTTCATTTCATCACATCACCAGTCCACACTTTGTCTGTCTTCCCTGTGCTATTTGAAACCCAGAAATCTAACTAACTGTAAAGCATGTTTGCAGATATCGAACGGAAGGAATAAATGCTACACTAACAGATACAGAACAATATCATCTGCTGACCAGCATAGCTGTCCGAACCACTCGAAGGTGCCGCATCATTGTGACTTGATTGATCTGCTCAACACAAATTGCACTTTATTTGCTAACTGAAAGTTACAAAACCAATAACTAATGACGAAAATACTCTTCATTTTTGTCTAGCCAGCCTATTTTCCATGCCAGGAGGCTGATGGAGGAAACATATCCCAAAGTCTATCCCTGACATCGAACAACAATTTAAAGAAGTAAATTCTGTATTGAACAAGGTCCGTTGCATGGTACTTTCAGCTAGGAAGGGTTAAACCCAATTAAGCTAGCATGCATCCTACTTTGGCTGATGATAGGCTGTATTAATAGCCAGCATCTTTAACTGACCAGACTAGTTGGATAGCAGTACTGTTAACCCAGCGTAGTGTTATGCAGAACTTGTCTCCTGCAAATACTGCAAATATATACTGTAAAAAACGTTTTTCGAGTGCATCAGATTTTTGAGACGGATAAAATCGCGAAATTAAATACTAAGTCAGTTTGCCCACCAAAGGCATGGTAAATAATAATAGAACACTGGGAAAATGCTAAATTAAAATGGAGCGAAATCATTCAAAAAATCACGAAATTAAGATGCAATGAAAATGTAATGTTTTACTGTATGCCAATTACCAGGGGTCTGTGGTCGTCTATGTGTAAGACCACCATGCGCTAACTGTCCACCAGCATCTCTGATGTCAGGCGATGAATTCAGACGTTCACTGCCTGCGTTGACAGCAATACAAGACAACAGCATTAATAGCACAGGACAGACGAAATCAACAGATCAAAAATACGTCATATCTTGCAACATTCAAATTTAAGCTGTCAGAAAATGATATAAAACTATGCATATACTGGACATTCGGTAATTATGTCTGATAACTGAGTATGAATATTTGCATGTTTTTATTACACTTAATAATATCACAGCAGTTTTAAAACTTGTGTGCATTTACATTTTAGGAACTGTCACAAACACTTCAGAACTGTAGTCTGTTATAATGACTTAAACTGAAGCTACACGTATGACACCTGAAAAAGACGACAACCAAAACCAAAACAGCACAACAAAAGACCACACAGTATATATCAGAAATAGAAACAATTTTAAAATATGGAACTGAAATATCATGGAGTCACAATATGTACATAAAAAAATCATGACCATTAGCACTCATCAACTGAATATGACACAAAACTTAAAAATTAGAAAAACGCAACTCAAGCTCTACCAGTTTATTTAACAGACTAACGCACATACACAAAACGTATCTAAACAGTATTAAAACTGTTAATTACTGCGTGATATACAGGAAGCCGATGAGCCGTCTGTTAGGTTATCATCAGAGCCATGTGATGCAGCTGCTCCAATACTGACTCCAGGTGGAGGTTGACTTATCGGCCTGGCTGATGGCGTTCGACCCGGTGGCTTCCATCGCATCGTAACTGGTGGTGTTGATCGGACTGCTTGATTGCTAGCAGGAGGCGGTGAATCATTGTCAACATTCCCCTCAACCGCCATTTTCCGCTTTATGTATTTCTCAAAGATGGCGTCACGTCGGGCCTTCTCTTCTGCCTTCCGACGTTCATTGTCCTCCTCCTTACTCCTACAACAGAAAAAAACAGTTCTTCATCTCATATGCTACTGTATTCTCAGATCAGGACTACACAGGACAGTACAGAAACATAAACATCAAATAGTTCAACTTATGAATATACGATCAAAAACGAAACAAAAGTGCAGAACTGTGCTACTTGCCAGTTCTAAACTAACAAACATATTTACACTCACATCTATATACACGTTTAGTGTCAACTAAGTCAGAACAGCAGACATTACAATGTCATAGACACTCACAGCGCAATGTATGGTAAGCTAGGGTAACTATCTAACACACAGGCAACTGGTACCAACTATTCTGTTCCACAGACGAGGACGAAATTTGGTGAGAGAGCTTTCTCTGTGGCTGGGCCAGTCGTGTGGAACAGTTCGCTAGCAGCAGTTCATCACGCAGACAACTTGCATTCATTAAAGCGCAGACTCGAATGGCTTGTTGGCCTATGTTTTAGTGACTGACAATGTAATGCCTTTCAGGTCCAGTTTCGCGCATGAAGGGCACTAAACTGCCATCTGCTACTACTACTACTACTACTATTAAGCTGGCACAAAGATTCAGTAATGTTCCGTGCCGGCATACTTCTGTGCTTCTCGTTTGCGGTTCATCTCGGCCTCGTATGTCAGTCGGCGCTGCTCCTGTTCCTCGCGTCTTTTCATCTGCTGCTCTTGTAGCTTCTGACGACGTTTCTCCATCTCAACTGCAGCTTCTGCTTTCAAACTCTGTACAGTCCACCATTAACATCATCTGTTAGGGTCTTCCACATCACGTATGTTAGGTTGTTAGTAAAACAATAATTACACCTGTGTACAACAGTTGCAAGTAGAATTGTCAGTAATTTAGGAAAATTGACTCTCACTGTCTCATCGGTATTCATACAACTTACCGGTTTAATCAAATTTCCATAAATCCCATTACTTACACACAATATCAGTTATTGTTTTAAACACAGTGACAATTTGTGTGAACTACAAGGTTAAAGCTAGGCTGCACAATCAGCAAATGACCATCATACCTCTTCATCCTGTCCAATGACGAAAACAACAGGCGTCTTTGTTTCAGCACTGCTGGTAGCTACATCAGGTGGCGGCAAAACAACATCAGCCGGCACTTCTGTTGTGGAGGGCTCAACTGTCACAGAAGGTTGGAGATCGGCATTCTGTTCACCTCTGACAACACCAGCTGTGTCAAGACCACGCTGTAATTGGGACGTATGTGTAACTGAATCCTGGCTGACACTGGACGCTGGTTTAGACTCAACGACTGGTGAGGTGCTGACAAAGAAAGCAGTAGCAAGTGGTGTGGAAGCAGGTGCCTGCGATGCCACGGATGTTGGACTGGAATGTGGCTCTGGTGAAGTGTCAGCAATTGTCGAAGTGTCGATGAAGAACGCTGTCGCCTGTGTCACGGGTGTCGGTGTTGTCACCTCAGGAGATGTCACTGATACTGGCGACTGGACTTCACCAGGCAACGGTGGGACATCGTGTTTGGCCTGTGACTGAGACACTACTGATCCAGTAATGACTGTATGTGGAATGGCTGGTTCTCGACTAGCGTGACCCGGCATGCCTACAGCATGAGGTGGAACTGATGGTGCCGTTTGTGAAATCACTGCACCCCCAGGGACAGTATGCCGAGAGTGATCAATGTACGGTGGAGACATAAATAATGACTGATGATCCTGGACAGGAGGCCAGTGCATCGGGTACATGTCACTAGCGGCTGTAGGCGGCATGCCTGGCGATCGATACATACCAGACATTGGGTCATGGTGATATGGCGCCATAAACGGCCCCCCTCCAGGATACCGGTGCGTCATTGGAGGAACACTACTCACCGGGTACATGGCACCTGCTGGAGGCAGTGAGGAAGCAACAGCATGATGGTGTGATGAATAGTGCGGCGGATATGTGCCGTACTCTGGAACGTATAAACGTGGATCAATCGGATACGCAGCGGGCGGTGGATAAGCATGCGGCGGTCGCGACTGGGAAGGTGGAATGACAGTTCCAGCTGGAGCTGTTTGTATGGCATTCGGAGCAGTAGAAACGGCTTGGCCAGTCGTTGGGTAAAGGAAGAATGGCGCCTGTTCAGGTGCAGTTGTGCCATTGGCACCACCACTCACAAGATGTTTGATCTCATCCTGCTGCTGTGTCAACCGAACTATCTCCGCCTGCAAACCCGACAGACTAGAGCTGAGCCGATCGAACGACATGCCCGGTGGCAGCTCAGGTTGACTAGTCTTCTCTGGTGCCACGTGCACAGTAGTTGATGTCCGACTTTGATTCTTGCCATTCTGTGACACAGCATCCACCATGTCAGCTGTCTGCCTTGTTGCAGTGGACGGACCTCCAGTCAGTGCCTCACAGTTTGCAATTTTTGCATTATCTCTGGTTTTTGATAATGCAGCTCCAGACAACACAGGCTGTGTGGATGGCCTCAGAACTGTTGCGGCATCTTTGCTTCCACCTTGCTGCGGCGTAAGCTTGGTATTATCTACGGCTGTCTGATATCTTCCAGTCGACGCAGATCTGATATTACTTGCCGATAATGGTGACGTATTCTTTGAAAGTAAACTGCCGTCAGGCTGTCGAACTGGTTGCCGATCTCTCCTGCGAATCATCTGGACAAATGCCTCTTCACCGACCTGTTGCTGCTGCTGGCTACGTTGCTGTTCCACTCTCTGCTTTCCCGACTGTATCATACGTCGCTTCTCTTCCAGCTTCATTTTGAGTCCGGCCATCTGTGAAGGTGCCAGGCCACCATCAGACATTTCTGCCACTGGTTGACACACCTGTCGGTCCGAAGCACTTCTCTGAATCCGGGCAGCCTCCATCCACGTCGTCTGTGCCGGATGGACCACATATACAGACTTGGACATTGTGTTAGGTGAACTACCTCGCTGGTCATAAATTACAGGTGACTCTAAAGAGCCTGAATTTCTTTCCTTCCATTTGCGTAGCTTGGCAAAGGTAGTTTGCTCATTGGCATCACTGCATGATTTCAATGCACTCTGCAATACCGGCTTATCACCACCAGTCATCTGAAGTTTGTTTGAGTCTGCGTTGTTGCGACTGTCATGGATAAATTCATCAGGCTCTCCACGCATGACAAGGCTATGAGACGGGTAAAGTCCATCATTGACATTCATATCATAGGTAAGCCTATCAGCAAGTGAGACTGCTTCTCGCTGTGGGCTCCCACCAGGGGTTTGATAGCTGTCACTCGGAGTTGAAGCATCACTGGCATTTTTCCCTTCATCATCTGCCCGGCACTTATCCACTGTCTCCCCACTCTCCAACTGTTTTGAGTCGGAATTCGTCTTCTCCTTGGCAGGTCTCAGACGAGCGGGTCGCAGTGGTTCCAAGTTGAGGGATGCCGGCACTACAGGCAATGCCGATGCAGATCTCGGTTCTTCTGCGACATGATTATGAGTTGTGTATCTTGGATCTGCTTGAGATGTTGGGTTAGATGTTTCTAAGTTGGAAAATCGACGACCAGTCAGCGTACGACCCACGGAACTGTCCCGCAGTGAAGCAGCGATGCCAGTGTCACGAGATTCATAGTCTAGACTGGCATCGATGTCCACATTGGACAAAAGACTAGTTGATGCTGCAGAACGTTCTATCTCACTGCCGTCAATCCTGGGCACAATAAAACAATCAATCAATCAATCTCAATAATTAAAGTGGCCAAAGTAGTAATGACTACTGTTAGGTCTACTGAAGAAGGTTAACTATGTCCAAGAAGGTTAGTGATATCCAGGAAATGGCTGGAAAATGACTTTGAAAACAGACGGGTATTCAGTTGCTGCTGGAATGCACGTCATATCAGCTGGTAGGTTGTTTCAGATTTGTCGGCCAACAACTGTGAAAACCTGGTCGTCGACAGTTGACACCTACCAGCTGCTTGCATTTGATTTTGTTACAAAGGTCTCAATAAGAATAATACAGTATCATATCTGAGCCATTATTAGCCCAACAAATGCATGATGACGTAAGATTTTCAAACAAGTAACAGTAGCAATCACTGCACAGAGTGCAGTAAGTACATACTACAATAACTTGGAATAACACTGCCAACAATGACCACAAAACAGAATAGTCTATTTTCACCTTCAAACACAACTACCAGCCAAATGAACATCACCAGAAAATAAACACAGTTTTGTTCAACGGACATCAACATTACATAATTTACATTGTACTTTCAATCTTGATAACATTCATGTCCCAGAAAACTTTTAAACTTCCAAAATAGTTTTCCTATAAACCTGGGTTAACCAGGTGCCCCCTTGATAATGAGTGTTAAAATGAGTTATTTATGAGCAGGAATCCCTTCCTTGCACCGAAGCAAAAGCATCAAAGCATTGAAGGTTTAAACAGCACCAATATAAAGTTCAAACTTCATACTCAGCAGCAACATACAAATTCAACACAATCAACACAGAGCAATCATTGATACAGTACCGTGTCTGTGGTCGGGATGGCCATGCCTCAACTGGTCGATGTACTTCTTCCACATCTGGAAAATAACCAATCCCAGCATTAGCAGAAGCATATTTAGATGCTTAATGATATCTGACCATGACACACAAACAAATTTCACTCTTTAACAGTCAAGCCAGACAACACAGAGAACGAAATCATCCACCAAATCATGGAAATCTGCATAACTAAGCTTAGAATTACTATCTATACATAATGACTGTAACCACATATGTTCAGAGGCTTCATAAAATATCACCACTAATTACAAGTACTTGACTATTTCATGAAACATCATGTCCCCACACTTCTCGTTTACTTGGGCAGACATGTTCCTCTCGTTTTGATCTCACTTGTTTGACTCACTAATCTATGTTTATCAAACATGGGTTACTGAAACAAAGAACAATGCAGTTGTGACAACTCATCTGCAGCCGCAGAGTGAGTAACTAAGCAGCTTCATATCAGCACACCACGGCCAATTAGTGCCAGTGAAATGTTATTAGATGGATAACAAGATAAGGGGAATAGTCATAACACACAGAATAGTCATAATAGAAAAAAGTCATAAAAATGAAAAATATTAGAAGTAAATTGCATACCAGCAGACAACACATTCTGCTGCTGTCTTCGAGGTAGTAACGGTTGTTTCGTACTACAAACATAAGCATTAGCAGCCTCATTATACACTTCACTGGCATACAGCAGCTAGTTGCTATTCTAAATATTACTGTGTACAGTGCCACTGTATAGTGACTGCTACTCTCAAGTAATAACCTCATTTGTTCACAAGAATATATCCGACTTTTCTATAACAGCAACAAACTTGCACAGTCTTAGTATCAATATCAGAGTTCTGTTAAGAGTATCAGTCCATGACTGTAAACATTGTAATTATACTAAAAACAGAAACAAAATACCACTCATCATCATCAACTCGTGTCAATATTTCTCCTACATTCCACACCTTCCAACAATTTTCAAAGATTTTATGGAGTACTACAGCTGAGGTTATTCACCTCTTGCAGACTACTGCTGTTCAATAACTGTGCAATATTTATCTACACAACTGACCACACCAATAAACAAGAAATTACACTAACAGGCCGTATACAGAAAGCACACAGACATACACACATATATTGTGTACGTTGTTTTTCTGCTTTTCTACACATTGTGCTGTCGGTAAATCTACAGATAAAGACGGATATAATGATTCACCACTATCCCAACAGACAACACAATTTCACGGTAAGTTTCCAGGTCTGTGAGGGGTTAGTTATGAAGTAGAATGCTGGATCTGCACTTTTAGACACTAGATAACCAACAACACCAACAATGCGTATTTATATAAACATTCATGCAATATAGAATACAGACCCAATTACTGCAGACAAAGGCCTTGTAGTATCATGCTGATCACGTGCTGCAGTGGTGCCACCAGGTGATGACTGATGAAAACTGCGCTTCGTTGTTTCACTAATTACAGGTACAATTACGTGCGCCCGTGTCTGAATGCCTCCTGATATAGCAACAACCACAACAGCACTGTACCATCTAGCATATTACACTCATTCTCCAGCCAAAACAAGCACACTGCAGGCGTGTTCCTCATATGTTGAATGGCTTAATAGAGTTTTACTACAGGTAGGTTACATATCATATACTATACAAAGTTACAATTCACTACAGGGATTACTAAGTGCTGTGATAAAAAAACTAGCCAATGCCAAGAGCTTGCTGTATAGAAAATGGGGTCAGCTGCAGCCAAATCACTTGTATCAGACTTGAATGGGACTACTTTTACCATTTTACCTTAGAGCATCTACCAGGCATGGGTAGTGATGATTAATAGACTAACCAGACATCAATGATTCACTGCAGCCACCTGAGAGACCAGATCCTCCTGTTGCAGAACACATAGTTTCCAGAGAGTCAAAAAGATCGACAACAAATGTGACAATATTTCGTTGCAGTTCAACGGTGCAATACAGCAGGTCGGACAGCGAGAGATGACAGACTGAAGACGACAGATGATGTGTGCAGAACGTTATGACTCGCTGCAGGTTTGACACCCGACTTGCATCATCTGATACACATGGCGATATTGCTGCAATAACATCACACAGTGCTCTCACATCTGCCACATCATCATACCACAAACAGCTAGCAGTATAGCAACATATCAGTTGGCTAAAACCACTCTGATGTCGACAACTGTGAACATAAGATTTCACAGTTATCCGTCAGCAGATTCAGTCGGAGACAAAAAAACAGAAAGACCTTTAGCAAAAAAAATTGCGGCCATGCCTCGGGGTCCAATATGCAAGGTCATCTGAACTAATGCTAAGTCAGTTAGCTTAGTGCACTGAGCCACAGACACAGGCACTGTTTTAACGGCAATATTCTAGGAAAACCTGCTAGTTGCCTCCCCCCTTGATTCTCATTCTCCAATTATCCTTATTCTGCGCATCCTCACAGGACAGGCTTTGGTCTGTATCCCACCAACTTACTACCACCATCCTAAAGGGTTTTGAAGCAGTGCCAAAGCCATAGCTCAGCAGTTAAGGCAATCAGGTTCGATTCTCATTAGTTCCAACTGGCAGAATGAAGAACGGCATATGCCCACACTGCTTCAAAGTGCAAACAAAGTCTACTTCCAAGGGTCGATGGCATCTTTTAGCCCAGTGCAATCAATATGCATATGCAATGTGTACAAGCAGAAAGTCCTGATATGTAGCAATGCTGACAGACTCCTGCTTTATTGGAAACTAGTAACAAAATCACAAGGCCTTAAAAAAAGCAAATACTGAACAACAGTAATTTGCCACACAAATTAGTCCTGTTACGATCTCACTTTTTCCAACGTCGATTGATCTCGATCCGATTTTTGAAAAAGATCGCGATCTTGATCGGTTTTGATTTTCATACAAGGCCGGTCCATCGGTCGTGCAGATACTTGAGGCGCGCGGGGCGCGACGCTCAATCGCCGGGTAACGCAATTATCGGCGCAGTTGCTGCTGCCTCCTCGCGTCGGCCGCCTCTCCTGAAGTCTAGGCCAGTCGGCCCCTATGCATCCACGTCCAGATCAGCTCACGAGTTAGGGGGCATGGCACCCGCTGGATCCAGCCACTAGCATGTGGAGCATCTGCAATCTGTGAGTACATGCCAGTATATGCGCTACTGGGCCGCTGGGCCACTAGAATACGTGCACAGCTGGGCATGGTGGAAGGAGGGGAGAGGGGAGGCGGTCGCCAGTCGCCGTCCACCGTCATCCCATCAGACTTAAACCGCCAACACGCGGCAGACATTACCACAGCCGTCGCTAAAGAAAGAACAAATTATGTGTCTAGAGACTCGAAAATAAATAAGTGAAATAAATTCTGATCCCGATGTGGTGCTTTGTGTAGAAGGTGGCCGCTGTGGAACATGTGTTTCATGGTCATTTCAAGACCTACAAAGTGCATAGTCGATCTGCATGAGTAAGTCGACTCCCCATTTTCCGTCACTCCCATCCTCCCAAGCATGTCTGGTGACGGCGTTTGATGACGTGCATGTGCCTCCTAGTG
>Ga0056132_1000466_pt1 | contig 10302 bp, 4 predicted proteins | sample WorMetLIZISLAND2_3_FD_71119 | JGI IMG/M metagenome (GOLD analysis project Ga0056132, IMG submission 71119) | Marine gutless worms symbiont microbial communities from Max Planck institute for Marine Microbiology, Germany - Olavius clavatus LIZARD... ...
CGCTGCAGCGCCCCCCCCATGGATTCTCTTCTCCCTCGACGCCTTCGGCCTCTCAATCTGGGCGACTTCGGTTCTTACTCCGCCCCAACAGGCTACAAATTCCTTCCTATACGCCTCTATACACGCTACGCACCTCCTGTCAAAAAAAATTCTGGCCACGTTAATGACTCACTCCCTTACCGTCTTCTCCCCTCTCTTATTCTCACTCCTCTTAATCCAGCAAGGGTGTAGAAGGGAGCGCTGCAAACGATTTTTGGCGCAATCTTAGGTATAAATGCCGATACACCCTACAGCTAAAGTGTCCGAACAAGGGAATAGGAAGTGCCCTCATAGGAACACGATTTTACGACTTTCAAGTTTCGACCCCCTACACCGAGCCTGAGCCCCCAAAAACTATACGCCGCGTAATGATAGTACACAAGTAGTGCATCAAAACAAAAATACATCAACAGTAGTTAGCGTTTGAAACTGTAAGTACGATCGGCTATCTTTGAGCAACAGCTGGGCTACTTGCTGTAATATAGATAGTAAAGCCTGCCGGCCTGGGCGATAAAGCGCCATTAACACCTTCTTAATGCTGCCAAAGCTATAGCATTATCGTCATAATCATAAAAACGCGATAAAACAGCGTATGCATAACCTAGATAATACGCGCGTTAAAGCCTGCATACATATGCCCACATTCCGCTAGACACGTTTCCGCGTAACTTCCCCATAGTCGGGAAGATGCCAACTTGTTGCCTACTTGTTGGAAACAAGTCGTTCTAATGGAATTTGGGAAACGATACGACACAACAGACACAACGGACTTATGCCCGCGCCAACTTGTTACAGACTTCTTGCGGACTGGTTTATGTTGCGGACTTGTTACGGGGAAGTCGCCAACTTGTAAGTTGTAACCGACTTGCTACGAGGAAACTGGTGTAATGGATTTCAGCCTTTACAATGCAACCATAGGCGTCAACGCCACACGGGTCGCAGGGGTCCGGACCCCCAATATTTGACATGCGTGGGTCCATCAATGTGTTGGACCCCCTTATATTTACACAGTCACGTGTACAAATATCTCTCACTTACTGTCTGTTACCCTGAAATGCTTTATTTTTACCCAAATCCTCAAAATGCACGGAAATACGTTTGGTGCCCACGCTGGGGGAGCTGACAGCCCTCTCCTTGCTGGATAAAAGGGATAGGGGAGGGCAGAGACGCGCGAACGACTTTTGCTGAGGGCGTACGTGGAACTGGCTGGATTCCAGAGGCAGTATAGTCTCCTCGCTTCCTTTCTCCCACACTCTTCTCGTTTAGCCACAATGCCCTTGGTTCTGCCAGTTCCATAGTTATACAATGTGCCGCAAATTTTGCTCGTTGGCGAAAGATACCAGACCCATCTTGTAGCTGCGGTGCTGCAAAACAGACAATGAGTCATATTGTGAACGGCTGCCCTCTATCATGATTTCCTGGTGGTCTTACTACTCTACATCTCGCTGGTGATGAGGCAATCAAGTGGCTGGGCATGCAGTGCAAACGATAAGAAGAATTAAGAAGTCGCATTCAGACTGATGGACAGAAAGACAGACGACAGTATAGTGCCAGCAGCACAGGAGAGCTTGCAGCAGTACGATTGGCTAATAAACGAAGACGGAGCTGCGATATAAAAGAATGAAACCGTTTAAACGTTATGGAGAGAAATAAAACTAGCGGTTTTGCTCATCACTAGCAGTTTGCAGGTGCGTGCAACAAGCGGGCTCTCTATTCACCGGACTGGACGCAGGCGGGAAGCGTTCTGGTGCCGGAGATGAGCCGATCAAGCAGCGAACAGTCACTGAATTATTGATAAGATACACACAGACAAACAGACACACAAACAGACTCACAGACAGACAGAGACATAGACAGGGGCACGGCGTGACAACGCAGCATAGTTTCACACCCGAACGTGTTACCGTGTTACGGTGTTACTCGTCGCAGATATTTCGGCATTAATCACGTAAATGAGTAACAATGTCGATATATAGATGTAGCCAAAATCACACAGAGACAAAATTCTGCCCTTGTTGCATATTTATTTATTTAATTTTTCAATATTACACATAGTTCGATTGTAAAAATTTGTGTAAAAATTCAATAGGGCCTAAGGTGCTGCTCTGTTTCCTTGAACTACGTCTGCTATCTGATTATTTGAGACACAGAAGTAAAGGAAGACCGAACAAAGAAAGAAATTGTGACAACAGGTTTCAAGTACGACAAATCCGCAACAAATCTAAATCTAAATAATGGAGTATGGAGTTGACCGCGCCAAGTTAGTCTACAACGGCATAAAATTTATCCAGTTTATTGGCTAGCCGATCGTACGGCTGCACGTACTACGATCGGCTATTGGAGTGAAACTGTCGTACGTTCGTCTGTACGCGTTTTTCTTTGACAAAGCGTTTTGTGGCTAAAATTAGATACATTCTACAGCAAAAGTGTCCGAACAAGAAAATAGGAAGTGCCCCGCCCCCAGGAACACGATTTTACAACTTTCAACCGTCTGCGCCTACCCTTCACCTCAAAATCTCATCTCTTGGACCACATACGTTGGTGCCATCTGGCCAACAAATTAAAACCACATTGCCAACAATTAGCGAATCGCCAAAAGTTCCGCGCCTGGAATAGAGATCGTCATCATGCAGCAGGGCTATAGCAGACAACGTCGTATGATCTCCTCTTTCTCAGCAACAGCTGGGCTAGTTGAGTAATGTTTTCCCAATAGAAAACGTTGTCAGTTTAACCAAGTAAGTAAGTAAGTAATCAATCAATATATCAATCAATCAATCAATCAACAGTAATTTGTATAGCGACTCTTACAAATAGTGGACGGAAGCGCTTAACAATAAGTAAGTAATTAAGTAAGTAAATAAGACCGCCCAACAAATTTTGTGGTCTGACCCCCCTCGGGCCTGTAGAATTTACTGTCTAATCTCCTAGCTGCTTCAGGCACATGTAGGTTTAATATTTATAGGTGCAGATTAACAAAGCTGATTAAGTCGCATTTACACTACGCTGCGTAACCGAGCAGCTGAACTGTAGCCGGAGGATAACATCGTTACGTTACGTTATATCGTATCGCATCAATTATTAACGACGTTAACATCAGCTCTCTGGACGTAGGCAGCGTGGCCTTCGTTTACTTACTGACGTCGCTCGCTATATAGCTAGCTGCTAAGTGCAAGGTGACAGCAGCAGAAGAAAAGAAAAAGAAGAAAAGAAAGGTTAGAAGGTTAAAGGTCCTGTATAGCTGTTAAGGGAATTCCATCTCACAGTTACGGGTCGTCAATTGCCATATGGGATCACACGGTGCTACCTGCCACGGTGCCACCCGACACAAGTGAACACGCCCCGCCTTAACTACAGCCAGAAAGTTGGTACTCGATTTACCTACCCCGGAGGGATGGAAGGCTGAGTTGACCTATACGTGTAGGTGACTTGTTACTTACCAAGATGGCTTATCCGTCCACTGACAGTCACCCATCCAACTGATCCAAGTACTAACCCAGCAGTGCATGGCCGGGAGTCGAACTCGCGACCTGTTGATCACGACTCCGACGCCCTAACCACTATTTGAAAGTGTGACGTCATATCCGAGCCAGTCAATGCTAGAAACAATCGTGCCATATTCACAGACAGACAGACGGACAGACGGACGGACGACAGGATGATGCCAATCGCCGATCACTGTGTAGCAGTACGATCGGCTAAAAATGGGTCCGTATACACGCCTATATCAACATCCACTCTGCACGGTCATCCGTCAGACTCGTGTGGTTATTATTGCACGCCTCGATTGCGTCACCTGATATGACGTCAGCGACGCCGTTTAGAAACCCGACTATACTTCCGGCTTGCACCGGAACTGCGTCGCTCAGCCGACAGCGCGCATGCGCGGCTTCGTTTCCGATTACCTCTCTGCGCGGCAAGCAGTAAATTGAACGAATTATGCTGCATGTTCCCGGGGTTCTGTTTGAAATTTGATGAAACTGTAATTTTTAGATCGGAAACAAACGCGGTGCGGGGGTTGGGGAGGTTGAACCCCCTGCTAATCTTACCCCCTGTGTTTTACATATTCAGCCCCCAAGGTCCCTAGCAAAGACCTGGTCCCTAGTCCCCATTCCTGACCACCAGTAGTTTTTCGCAATAAAAATACCTAAAACCCTGCATTTCATACTGGCAAATTCATCAAATTTCTCTGGGAAGGGGACATCTCCTCCCCATACTTTCAGTCAGCCTATCCTGCCCCCTAGCGCCCATCTCCAATGGGCCCTGATTCTGAGACTTTGGCGCTATATAAATCACTTACTTACTTACTTACTTATACTTATCTATTCCATCCAGGTCACTCGACCCCCTCTGCTCCTTTTGGGTCAACTCGCAGTCTGATTTATTTTATAAATCTTGTTGAGCCACGTGACGGAATGACGGAATGACAGATCACCGGTCCGCAGGCGAGCAAGTAGTGATCCAATGAATTTTATCCGGCGTCAGAACCACTGAAGCGGCTACAACAACGCCGGGTGGTGTTGCTGAAATCCGCTGCTGAAAGCAACAGCGGCGTAGCATGGGTTATCGGCGCCCGGGGCGGACTGCAATATTGTGCAAAAGTTGTGAGATGCCCGATGCCTCCTTATCGCCCCTATTTTTGCTGCTTTCACCCCATTTTTACCGCCCCTCCTACTAGCCACCCGTCCGCCCCATCCCCTTGCTACGCCAATGCAATTTAATATGCTTGGTTTGTCTAGTTTAACAGTTCCATGCACTCGTCGCCATGTCATGATTCATGTGTATGTAAACTTTGGTATAACTCTATGAATAGCATTATTGCCTACTTTTTGGGCAACTCAGGATTGACCCAATCCTTTTACCAGTTGATTCCACCCAACTATCCGTCAGAGAGGCGACGTCCATTGTTTGGCTACATGTACATTCAAGCGCCGCCTAAAATCATTTTATTTTAATTCCCTTGTCTTCTAACCTCCCCCACCTGGGACTGCCCGCACCTCTGATTCAAGCTTTGCTTGACTGTGCGGCGCGTCAGTACCAGCAGACGAAGCACTTCGTCTGGTTGTCAACACACGAGGACGAACATCAACCTATTTGAAAATTGCGACAAAACATGCATATACATGTATACATACGTTGTAAGACTGATGAGTGTCTATAGCGTGAACGGGGGATGAGTGTCTACAGCACGTTCACGCGGCGTCTACGCTGTGTAGTATGTGACTAGATAATGTATAGGCCTATTGAATCACACACTGAGTAAGCTTAATACTGCCGCTGCTGCTGCAGTTGGTGTTGCTGCTCAGACACGCAAATCCCAGGCACTGTTGACTCCTAGTGATGGACAGATTCTGCCGATTTCACTATTAAACGTTTAGAGCTCGCTTTGTTGTACCGTTTTTAGCCAATCGTACTGCCACACAGTATGATCGGCTATTGGCAATCGTGTTGTCCGTCTGTGTCCAAGTTCGTAGGCTATGTCTGTTACACTGTCCAACGTGGCTTTCAGGGTCGGTGTACGAGGCTAAAAGTTCTACCAGCGTGTCAGTGAGATTAACTTCTCTCATCTATTTATTTATTTAAAATGTTTACTGACAATCCAAGCAATAGGCACAACGCATGAGCCAGGCAGCAAAGCACCAAAAATGAACAATAATAGCTACCTTTTAAAAAGAATGGAATAATAGTAATAGTAATAGTAATAGCTCCGACAATTTCTAACGCGCCGTAACAGGTAACAATAAACATAGTTTATGAACAGAATGTACAAAATCTACTGAAACTAATAGTCCGATTGAAACCTAACATGCATGTAACTACCAAAATCTTTTTTTTATTTTTTGGCTTGTGCACTCTAGAATTACGTTGTTGGTTTTGTTTTGTTTTATTCTGGTTGACTTTACTTAGTCAAACAGCATCGAAGGCCCCCCAGAAGTTTTATGGGCGGGCAACATTGCATCTGGCACCCAAACAAGTCGATTGATTTTTGGCTGACCGTAACTATCGCGCAGATGTTATTTAGAAACGTTTACCGGTTGTTGTTGTCCCACTGACTCTATCAACTTAATATCTAATTTTTATACTCATTCCACTGATGTACGCCTATGTTTACTTGATGCATTTTTCTGTCTTTAGTTGCGTTTTGACAACTATTTAATAAACGGATATGACGGTGATAAATTATTGTCCTAAATTAATTGTGTCGTGTCGTGTCGTATTGTGTCGATTAGGCGTTATTTGGGCGATATCGAGCGCAGTTGCGCGTCTGCTGATGTTCATCGAGTTTGTTTACATCCGGTTTGTTCGGCGTGCAAAGGTTGAAGTTTTGTATGAGTGTTTAGTATTTGCGTTGTGGTCGTTTTTTAGGAGAAAACTCTGTTCTTCGATTATGGCGGATCATCATTTTACGATTCACAACTTGCCGTACGGCGTGTTTTCTACGGCTGACAACGTGCGTGTTTTGTAAAGTTTTGTTGTTTTCTCAAACCGTTCAACATGTGCCACGCCCACTAATATCGCGTGCTAATTTTGGTACGATGTGTGATCGTAGACGATACTAATTTTCCGACACTGAAGTTTCTTTCAGGAATGAGTTACAAGAACGTGTTGTACCACGGTTTTCATGACCCATCGTCAAGGCCAAGCTTTCACTACCCATGTATTAATTTTTTGGTGGGGGGGGATAATTATAGGTTCAGGTCGGCGACCTGCAACTAAGCAAGGAATTGAAGGAAAAATTGATAGGTTCAGATCGGGAAGGGTTAGGGTTATGATAGGGTTAGGGTTAGGTATAATTGATCGCCGATCTGAACCAGATCGCCAATCTGAACCTATCAATTTTGGCACCTGTTAAATTCAGATCGCCGATCTGAACCCAACACCGTGATTTTTTTGTGTATAATGACTTGGAAAACGGGTGTAATGCATGTTATTTTACTGAGGAAGTGCTATATACCGTCAAAATAAATTAGTATAAAATGAATAAATTGAAGACTTCGCGTGGACTCAACAGTAAACCGTGTCATTGGCATGACATCCATGATCCCAATACTCTTACATTACACGTTACATAGAGTCAGTTAGTTTACACTAATCACAATATAAAATAAAGTACAATAGCATATTACAGTAGTCACATCACATTACACTTTGTGGCACCTCGGTGAAAGTGTGCTAACTGGCCTACATGTGCCACTGTCAGACATACAAAGCAATACATGTATACACGGATACATATGTGTCTGGAACACCCTGCCGGAAGAGGTAACGTCAGCACCATCACTGACGATTTTCTGTCAACGTCTTGAAAACCTGGCTTTTCAGACAATCTTATCCTGATCCTGATCCTGACATCTGTCTTAACTATATACTAACTGTGCTGTTTAACTTCGAAGTAGCCCTGCTACTAAGGCACTGTGATTGATTGATTGATTGATTGATTTAACATACAATATAAATTTACTGTCGAATATTTTGCCGAACTGAATGCAGAATTAACGCATAATTAATTGTAGCAACTGGTTGTAAGTATAACAATAATAATATTAATAATAGTAGATTTGTATGGCACCATTAAGTCCTAACTTCAGAGATTGTTATCATGTTACATTTGTTGTAGACAAGTCAAGCTACCAAGGCCCGCTGGCTTGTAATTATAATTAGTTGTAGCAACTGGTTATTGAAACGATTGTGTTGCATAAACTGTTGCATGTTGCAGCCTCGACATCGCACCGGCGTTGCATTTCACGACCAAGTCGTTGATCTCAGCAAGATAAAACATCTCTTCACAGGGCCGGTCTTGTCTACTAGACAGAACATCTTTGACCAGGTAACTTTTACTCACTTTGCTCATCTTCAAAACTGCTTTCTTGTTCACTCCATCATTTATCATGATGGACATTTTTGCATTGGGGCACCATGCCCCTTCCCTCCCTTACTTTTCCTTTTCCTGCCCCTTTCCCTCTCCTTCCTTTCCCCTTAGAAGTAGACCCCTTAAATACAGCTAAGGGATCTCGGTGAGTACTGTATGCAGAGCCCAAGCTAAAAGTGAATTTGGTGCATTTTAGCCTCAAAATGTGACATCTGGTGGCACCAATTTTACTAAGTTTCCTGAGAATTAACGAAGAACGAATTTTGGGTGGGTCAAGTTGTTTAACTTTGTGTGTTTTCCTTACCTAGGGCCAGTTAGTTTTTTTGTGTGTTTTTGGTGTATTTTGTGATGTTTGTTTTGAGTTGTCAGTACCAGTGGTAGCAATTTCCTGGAAAGATCCATCTCCGAAATGACGTAATATATATGTATTGAGTGGGACGTAAAACTCTACTCGCTCACTGACTGCCAGTAGTGCATGATCTTACTCCAGCACTTACACCCATCACACACGCTCCAGAAACTGGCGCCGAAGATTGACTCCAACAGAGATGCACTATATAAAACTTACTTACTTACTTAAGGTGTAAATAGACTTGCTGTAATTTATTTATTACAATTATTCACTGTTTACGTCACTTTCAGCCATCTTTATTTTGGATAATTATAGGCTCAGATTGGTGACCTGAAACTAAGCAAGGAATTGAAGGAAAAATTGTTAGGTTCAGATCGGGAAGGGTTAGGGATAGGGTTAGGAATAGGGATATGGTTAGGGTTAGGGATAAGGATCGCCGATCTGAACCAGATCGCCGATCTGAAGCTATCAATTTTGGCACCTGTTAAATTCAGATCGCCGATCTGAACCTAACACCGTGCCTTTGTTTTCTGCACCAGAAATTTTCATTCCAGACGTATCTGGTACGAAAACCGGCACCAGAAAATGGAGTCAATTTATGGCGCCGGTTTCTGGAGCATGTGTAATGGGTTATATCGATCTGTTTTGGCTAGTCAGTTTGTGTGTGTGATCCTTTGTGTGTGTGCATGTATGTGTCTGTATGTCTGTCTGTGTGTTTCTGCTATTTTTAGCCGACACTGAATGCGCTGATGGCAGCCGGTCGTGAGGCTTGGACTGAAACTCGTAGTTACTTGCAGCAGTTACTGAGTACCGATAGCCTCACTAATGTCAGCGGGTATGTCACAATTTTTTGTGATAACTGTTATTGATTACTGGTGGTAAGTATGTGCGAGTAAATAAGTAAGTACCCAGTAAGTAAGCAAGCAAAAGTACAAGCTGTCTTTTAATGTAGAGGTTAGGGCATCGGACTTGTGATCAACAGGTTGCGAGTCTGACTGCTGCCTGGTTAGTACTTGGATGGTCTGTGGGCAGGTAAACCATCTCGGTATGTAACCGGTCATCTGAGTCAACTAAGCTTTCCATCCCTCCGGAAATCGAGTACCAGCGTCGGGCTGTGGGTAAGGTGGGGTATGCTCAATTGTGTTGGGTGGCAGGTAAAACTGTGAGATCCAATATGGCAAGTGTATAGCTCTGAGATTGTGCTTCATTAAGAGCTCTACTCTTCTCAATTGAACTTAGTTAAAGTAGTAGTTGTCATCGTAGTAGTAGTATAAGCTGTGGTTGTAGTACATCCATAATGAATTTAGATGAATTTAGTAAATATTGTGAATATAATAAATAAGTAATTTTTTCCCACTTGTTGTTTGCAGAGCGTTTGTTCCAATGTCATCGGTGACGATGCATCTGCCGGCTGATATCGGTGAGGCGACTTTCTGCATTTTCAGTCTACTAGAAATTCATCATTAAACAATCAGTTACCACCGACACAATTTATACAGGGTGGGCCAAAAACAGTAAGCCTGACAATTTTTGCAATAACTTTGTCTACTGTCAGCCAATTTTCATAATTTTTGGCACATGTACACTATAGGAAATGTGCAACCAGAGCATGTATAGTTAGCCCACCTAACATGGTTTATGTAACTACACTACCTTGTAAAATCTAGAGCACGACAAACCATGTCAGGTGGGCTAACTCTATATCCCGCGCTTGTAAATTTGATTAGTTAACTGGCTGTGGAATAGCCAGTTGTCGAACTTGTGTCCTCCTAATTGTGAGTCCAATGCCCTAACAGTTATATTACCAAGCCAGACATCGCAGTGAATGGATAAATGGATAATAGATCGGTGCATGAATGGAGTGTTATTGTGTGGAATGTGGATCAGGTGATTACACGGATTTCTACTCATCCATTCACCACGCCACAAACGTCGGCATAATGTTTCGCAGCAGAGAAAATGCTCTCATGCCAAACTGGTAACATATCATCCACTGATTATTATGATCTGCGGCCCAGTTTAGAAAATATCTTAAGATTTGTCC
>Ga0056132_1000467_pt1 | contig 10296 bp, 7 predicted proteins | sample WorMetLIZISLAND2_3_FD_71119 | JGI IMG/M metagenome (GOLD analysis project Ga0056132, IMG submission 71119) | Marine gutless worms symbiont microbial communities from Max Planck institute for Marine Microbiology, Germany - Olavius clavatus LIZARD... ...
GAATAAAAACGTGGATAAAAATCATCAACAGCATAACAGAACATCACGCCGACGCCACAGCAGTGTAGCCGGTGGTCAGACGAATCAGTTGGTGTAAAACTTGTGTAGCCAGACGTATAAAAACACAGATAAAAACTGCAAAACTCGAGAGCACAACAACGCTGACTGGCGCTGAACAGCCGCCACAAACTAGTCAGTACGAGGGGGTCAGGGCAAAGTTGTTGGCCCATACCCCTCTGGGATAGTGTATCTGGGTCACCTGTATGCTGGGGAGTCTGGTCAATTCTGTCCCCTAATATTTTTGGGTCAGGTGCGATGTTTCATCGGACCTGCTACCTGGTACCTGATCAGTAGGGACCACAGTTTCTGTGGCAAATTGTTCCAAATTGCGCTGGCCAGTTTGCCAAATTCCGTAGCACATCACGGCATATTTTCCACGAATAGTAATTAATTTTCTATGAACCCTGAACCCGATCAAATATGCATGGCATTACTGACCGATGACAGCATCGTGCCAAGAGCCGATCTTCCTGCACGGAGCGGTACAATTGGCTAAAAATTATAGGCTATGGACATTGGACAGTGAAGTGGTTTGGCTGTTTGATTGGTTGTTGTGTTGGTAGTTACTGATATGTATTGTTTATGGGTGTATGGGTGTTTCTTTTCTGTTAAGAGTGAATAATTTTCAACATGTCTGCTGCGTTATCATTTGTACGTCGCGGAAGCCGTACTGGCCGGGAAAAGCCAACAAAATATCCATTACAGCGAGTGGAGCCTTTGCTGCGCAAATATTTCAAGGTCTTTCAAATAAACTTGGATCGGATGCAACAACACAAAGTTAATATACAGAAGGTAATTGTGTAAGTTGTATTTTCCGTTTTTATTTAACCTACCTTTCACAAATTGATTTCGGTTAGGCCAGTTCCCCAAAAGTCTTAAAAGTTGTAGTACAAGAGGTATGTGGTATAAAAAGGTAAATTGTGTGTTTGTTCATATATCTTGATTTTTGTTTTACCTTTATTATTATTAATAATAATACAGGATTTGTACAGCACCATACACAAAGCTATAGAGAGGTTGGGTTTGTTCTAGAGAACGACCGATTCAAGATTTACTACCGATGTCCGATGTCCGATGTTGCTATGGTAATATCCACCGATGCCGATAGCGATGCCGATGTGGCATGCCTGGATCACCTAGTGACATCATAACAGCTGATCACGATCACTGATCGCATTGATCGCGATCAGCTGTTATGACATCATTAGCGCCTATATACCATTTACTTACAGTGCTAAAGTAAGCTGAGAAATAATGCTGTCACCAAGTGCTGCCAGATTGCCGCCGGTGGCCGCCACTGCAGTCTGGTACATGTAATATGATACACAAGATTCCCTCCTGTACTACGTGCTCTGACGCTTGGCGCCCACACGGGCGGCCGGGTCAAATTACGGCGGCCACGTTTCAACTTGACTCAACTTCATTGGTACATTGTACACTGTATGGCTTTCCGCGCTCACTTCACAACATGACATGTAACACAGAAAAGGTGGCTGCTGTTGTGCAGCATCAAAACGTCCAGTACCGATTTGTCCTGCTGTGTATGCTGTATGATTGTTATTTCGGCGATCGCTGCAGCCTCTGCCGTCGTTTGACTTATCTAGCCGCCGCCGCCGCCTGTGTTGCTGCTCTACCCTTCTTAGGCCTACACTTGCCAGGAACGGACGAAGTTTTAAGGTTAGGTTGATTTATCCACGGCTGTAAACTCAGATGGCACGGAGCTTGACTGTTGTTAATTGCTTGCTAATAGCTTCACACTTATTACGTTAACTGGTTAACTGCCGCCATGTATATGGTAATCTACAGAACAACAGTGTGATGGGGAGTGGACAGAGAGGCTTGTGTTATGACGAATGACTGACTGGGGCAGAATAGTGACCGAGCTTCACGGCGTTATCAGCCGTCAATCACGCGTGCCCACCACTCTATAGCTTGCCCTTTATCTACCCCTCCTCACTCGCGCTGTTGTCTGATGCACCCTGGTGTCTGACATGAGATCGGATGTCTCGCACGGAGATCAAACGTACGCCGCGCCCAGCACGCATGCTTCACCCGGTCGAGGGTTGAACAATAATTGTTGCTGGCTGAGCCAAGCATTGGCAAACAATCAGAATTGACACGCTGGACCGTCGAGTGACGTCGACCGACCGCCGAATCGGTATCGGTCCCATATAGCAGTCCGATGTTCGATGTCCAGGATGTCTCCCGATTTTACCGATGTTCGATTTCCGATGTTCACATCGGTCGTTCTCTAGTTTGTTCCTCAGTGCAGAGGTCAGAACATTTCGTAACTTTTGACCTTATTTCTGAGTTTTGTGTCATATTTTTGAATTCACATTCCCGTGAATGTTGTTTGGAATAGGAAGCTCATCTGGCATGAGTAATGGCTGTAAAAGCAATCCAAAAATGTTCTCATTCTACTTATTTAAGTTCTGTGTAACCCATTACAGTCACAACTAGCTGGAAGTGATGTCGAAGTAACTACAGTAAGTAGGTGCTCTGAAGAGTCATTTGAGTCAAACAGTTGCAACAGATTTGTGTTGTTTTAAAATTAGGGTTAAAACGATACCAAGCAAGGCAGTATCCAATATCCAATAATATTGGCCTCTAGCGATACCAATACCCAATACCAATTACCAATACTAGTGTGTATCATAGCAATGTGTTGATCTGAAGTGAAATGTATACATAATACATACAACACGTAAAATGTCAAGACTATGATGTTGAGTTGACGATGATTGTGCTTAATAAACAGTGATGGTGCCGACTGCTATCTGATCAGTATCGTATTGGGTGTCATGACAAAAACATATCCCCCAATATCAGTACTATCCAGTATCTGCTAATATCACCCAGGACCCAATAACCCAATACCAGAATCGTTCTAACCATACTTAAAATATATCTGTAATGTATTTGGCTTCACTAAAGTGATGCTGGCATTCTGATAATTCTGATAACCATTTTTGTATGACTAATTTTCGGTTACTTCATCCCTATTGTTACAGTGTCAGCAGATTGGAGATATTACCTGTAATACCTGGCTAATGAAAGCATGGTAAAGGGCTATAAAGCTTCAGTTGTCAGTTTGCTGTTTGTGCTGGACATGGTGTATATGGAGGCATTAATTCTTTTCTTTTGTCTATGTATGATGTATGTATGAAATGTGTGGTTTGATGCTGTTGGATGGATAACAGGCAGGATGTTTAGCATGTAAAACTTGTGCTGCAAAACCTCTTGCTTGCTAACCCAGGGACTTTGGCCATTAATACAGTTGAGCGTGTGTGTAATATATGTGAAATATGTGCAATATCGACCTGGAGAATTGCTGATGAAATGGTTGTGTATTGGTGTTATTGGATTGGATTCACAGTTCCTGGAGTCTGACAGTGTAGCAGAGCTTACCCGAGAATACGTCTACTCGCTACAGTCTGTTCATCAGCTGACGGCCACTGTCTGGCAGATCAAGCAGATACGCAGCCAGGTTCAACTTTAATTGTTGTTTAGCTGCAAGGCGGTATGATCGGCTATTGGTATCATACTGTCTGTCTGTCTCTCTGTCTGTCTGTGATGCTCAGCGTTGTGACTAAACATTACATCCCACAGCAGAAGTGTCCGAACAACTGAATAGGAAGTCCTCCCAAGGAATGCAATTTTGTGACTTTGAACCCTCTACATCAACCTTGTTCGCTAAAAGTCACCACCCCTAAATTTTCAAGGGTTAGTCGTGTTAAAACTCAAAATTCCTGCTGTGTGTGAAGCATTCAAACATTGTCCAAATTATTTTACTACAGATGTAGCAGAAAGTTGCTGCTTTTTTGTGTTTTAGAACATGTAAATTTGAACTGCATCATCTATGTGTATAAAATTACTTTACTTTTACATTATTTTTCCTTCTCCTCCAGTATTCTACAGAGGTTTGGGTTTTGAAGACCTTTTTGACACCCACTGAGACGTGGAATACCGTAACTGTAGCAACTAATCTAACTCAATAAAAAACGAAAAGTTGTAGTATTTGTAGTTATAGGTAGTTGTTACAATTAAAATCACAGCTGAACTACAGCACTTCACAAACAGAAATATCTAAGCTTAAAATTCAATATAAAATAATAGTAAAGTTTATACAAATGACAGTACAGTTAAAATTTACGTTAGTATTAAAATACAGCTAGTTTGTCACATCCATATACTGCATTGAATAGAGGTGTCTTAAGATGCCATTTAAATGTACAGTCGGTTAAGATTTGGCAAATGTCCACTGGCAGTTGGTTCCAGGCTTGTGCTGTGGTGACAGAAAATGATCTAGAACCAGAAGTTGTACTAGTAGGTAATACTACTACTAATACTACTGCTAGTACTACTACTAATAACAATAATATGTTACATGCCCACCGGTCAAGTATATTGATAGAGCCGCTTATGAGGCAGGTGCAGCAGCAGAGATGGCAGCTTCACGCAAGGTGGAGAAGTACGTTGACCTCGGTGCCTGCTACATCTTTGAACCAGTTGCGGTAGAGTCCTTGGGCATATTCAACGCATCAGCTCACCACCTCCTTCATGACCTTGGAATCTCTGAACTTGTGAGGCTAGAGAGACAGCTTCCTGTACCGAAGAATCTCGATATTGGTGCAGCATTTCAATGCTGTCCTTCTACATGACAGTTTGCCGGCCATTGACAGCATGGATTGAAGATCATACCTACTTTTTTTATTTCTCATTTGAAGTTTTGAACTCCCTCATGATATAAAAATAGTAATAATAATACTTGTATTACTGCCAGAATGTTGAGCTGATAAGTTGATTTACGTGATTGCTATAGATCAAAGATCAAGACATTGTCACCCTGGACCATCGACTCACTACTCTGTTTAATGGAGCCATGTTGCTATTGGCCGAATTCCTGCTGTTGAATAATGACAACGACACCGACAACTCCAATAAGCTTCGTCGTGCATATTCAACAACTGTTGGTAGGTTATTAATAGTTCTGTGCCTTAGGACTCCGATCATAGCCACATGGGCAGATCGATTCTCGCGATGTTGCTGGCGACAATTCTCACGATATCTCTCCTGTCCAATAACCCCACCCCCAGTGGCTACCAGCCACTGTTTGTCATCTTTGCTCCACGCCATTACTGCTGCTAGGGGCCGTGAACAAGGGCGGAGGGGCACTGAGTCAACAAGGGCCGCGCGAAGCCGCTCAATTGCAGCAACTTGACTGTCACTGAGGTGAGATGTTAATTGAATCCAGACAGCGGCAACATGGCGCCACTATGAGCATTAGTGATCGCACACCGGATGCACTGCTCGATCACCTACGAGATTAGGACTACCGACTTGCCGACGATTCTCGCGAGATTGGCCGATCAATCGGAGCCCTACAGTGTGCATGTGTTCTCACTTTCAGGAATGCAGGTGTTTCAGACTGTCATATCATTTGCCTATTTCTTCATTTGCTTCAAACTGACATCATCCTCATGTATTGCCCCGTCAGTATCAAAAAAAAATTTTCCCAGACTCCTTCACTTCAACTTGACATGTACCTCCCTATCTGATACACCCCACTTTTGCAAAATTTCTGTCCCTGTCATGTAAGTAAATAGAGTAAAGTAAAATGCCACTTATATAGCACATTTTCAAGAGATCTCTAATGTGCCAAGTACATCTCATCAATATTGCAAAAAGTTTTCTTCAGCTGATGCCAAAACATGTTGAGATTCAGTGCTGGGTCACAAAGACTGTCTGGCAGCGAATTCCAGGTTGACAGGCTTGCAACAGCAAAACACCGACGACCAAAACTGTACACGATAACACAGAACGATCAACTTCTGCTGACTGGCGGACCGCAGATGCTGACAACCAGCAGTGTCCGAGGTTGGTGTGCAGCTGTTCATCGGGTAAAATTGTGCAGTTAATCAAATTGCGGTGTGTAATTGTAGACAGTGACAGTACAAAGGTGATTGCAAGTCTGTGTCGACAACAGTCGTTGTTACAACTTGTTCACGTTGACAGAGTCGACTGTCTACAGGCCTGGACCCAGCTCAAATCTGTATGTATCTTACCTTGTATCTTACTTTGAGTGTCCTCACAGGAGAGCCAGTTGGGATGAGGGCTTAGCGGATGAATTCATAAAAAGCCCACCCTTATATGCCTTAGTTGTTTCATCTCCCCTCTGAAGGTATTGCTGCTAGCTAGGTGCATATGCTGTGTGTTGGTCTACATATTTCCAATGTGTTACAACTCCTTGCGAGAGGAAGTACTTTTTTAAATTATGAAGTCTGTCTGCCTGGGTACTGAGATTGATTCTAATGTTGCATGCAGCAATGAGATCAGAGGCTGAATGGCATGGTCAGTAGCAGAAGTCCATTAACTTAGTATCTGAGTCTTCAGAAGACACATGTCAGCAGCTTCTCTGTCAAGTTGTGCCTTTTGTAATGTAATGTCGTCTAATATAATTTGACAAAATTAAAGCGTCATAGGTAGCCTGATTTACTTCAAGGGCGTTTTACATGGTCAGAAGACTGATTCATGCTCTAAAAAGATGGAATAAATAGATGCAAGCATGATGCCTGAATCACGAAAACTGTTAGTGAAGCTGGATAGCATGATAGCTTTAACGACTATTATTGAGAAGTTATAACATAAGATGAATAACGATTTGACTAATAATTTCACTCAACTGGCGATGATGATGAGCAATATTTGCTATCTGATCATTCTGTGATGCAAAACAGTCTACCACCAAGATCTCTGAGCCAGTTTCAAACTGTTGCAGTGTTGCCGCAGACTTTCTGCATTATTATGTTACTTCTGTTACATTGTCATTGTCATCGACAAACATTGCAATCATCGACAACGTCGTAACGAATGTGATCGTCATTATGGTCACTGTTGATCCAAGCGTGATGCGTGAATCATAAGAACTGATAATGAAGCTCAAAAGAGATAGCTTTAGTAACTGTTATTGATAACAGTGTAACATAAGATGACTAACCAAGAAAGAACACAAATGATACATCTCAGTAATGGGATTCAGTAAGTTTGTTTGAAATGGTGCATGGTGCGTATCCGATAACAGAGTAGTGAAGCAAGTGTTTGCATGGGAACGAAGAAGGTATTCGTGGCACAAGAAAAAAATTGGACTGAAATTACGGGGTGGGTTTTTGACTTTTAAAACTGGTTTACCCAACAAAATGCAGTGGATTTTTGGAAATGTACCTGGTTGTCTGAACCCTGCACAGAGTGTGAATTTAACGATACAATGGTTGCATTCATAATCAAATGCAATCTGCTGAGATGCATCTGAAAAAAATCTGACTTAGCCACGCCCATCTGTGCTACTGGGCACCGGAGTAGTTTGTTTACTTTTTAAAGAGGGTGTGGTCTACGGTGCTGTGTGCAGACGTGAGCAATATGACCATGCTCACTACGACCAGAAAGATCTACACGTTCTTTTTCATTGGACTGCATCGATCTCTTCAAGTCGCTATGCGCCGCAGTCTCGCGCAAACAGAAACGTCTGAACTGTCCTGTCTCAATGTCTGACTGACGCAAATCAGCTGGTAAACTGTTCCACAGCCGTGGGCCAGCAACCAAGAAACTCCTGTCGCCAAGGCGAGTTCTTGTCAACGGAACGATACAAGACTCGTAGTCGGCGTCGACCAGTGTTTGAGACCAGCTGACAAGTCTTCGACCAGATACTGTGCCGTTGTGTTACGCAGCACCTGATACACGAAGACAGCCAGCTTGAAATTGACCCGCTGTCTAACCGGCAACCAATGAAGTTGTCTGAGGGCAGGAGTGATGTGGTCACGACGCCGGACGAGTATCAATCCAGGAGATCACAAGAGACAATGGAGGCAGGTGGTAGCAGCATTGAGGACTGAAACCATACGTAGAGAAACTACTTTACATGAATTTATAACTTTAGTGTTTAATACTACATACGTCACTTGTACATAATATTGACTGTGTTTTTCTGAATGTTGAAACATTGTCGACATGTTTGATTTGATTTATGCAGAAGTTGCTTGAATTTAATGACACAATGCAGAAGCTATTTTTACTCATTGAGGTAACTGACTGCATTTCATACATCAGTTCACATTGCATTCATCAGTTATATTGGCGATCTTTCCGATATTATATATACGGTACTTACCATAATTCTTTCTTTTTTACTTACTTACTTTCCATCTGGTTCAGTCTGTCAGTCTCTTGTGACCTACAAAGAGTGCATTTTTTGCTCTTGCCCTCCAATGGTTAAAACAAAAACAATCAGTCATTTTTCTTGTAGCTGTGCATGTCATAGTATTTTGAAATTACTTCAAATTAGCTGTAGTATTATGTGCTATTTACATGGTTGGATGCACTCCTCAGTACCCCCCTGGCGGCAGCTGCTGATGTTAGCAACGGAAACCAAAATCCAAAAATGACAAATACAATTCTTCCTGCTGTTACTATCATTTATTTACAGAACTACAATAATTATTTTGACAGTCATAATGGTCATAGTGATGTCAACACTGTCTGTCGCCGGCCCATCTGTCACTATGTGGTGCCACTGCTAGGTGGAATCAAAACAATGCCACATGAGCATACCCGTACTATAGCTAATTTCTATACACTTTTGCATGTAGTTTGGAACCCACTCAAACTTAGTGGCTTTGCAATGAAAAGATTGAAAAGAGGAAAGCTTGGATGGTAGTTAAACGTATGAAGATGAATGCTAAGAAAGAGAAAGTAATGTTTAGTTGCTCCAAACAGATAGGGTGGACTGGACGAGGAAGCTAAATGGCCCTGCAGCATGTCAGCTTCAGTGTCAATCAATTGTGATGTCGTTGCTTGTTTACGCTTAACTTTTTCACACTTTTGTTATGAAAAGTTCTTCTCCGACAATTTCCACAAGTTTCCTTTCAGGAGATCCACCAGTAACATCGGAGAAACTGTGTTAGTTATCACTTCATCATAAGACAACTGTACAAAAACTGTTACTAACATGTCATCACTGTTTCATTTCATTAGGCCTATAGAAGTCTCCATAGACATCAGTCATCATCAATCATCATCATTATTTTTATCGTTAATTTTAACTACTCCAATGTTGTACTAACTTTTTATTTAACGCATTTTTACTATTTTCTTAAACTTGTTATATGTTGCGTTCTGTCAACATGTTTATTAAACGAATATGAATGAATGAATGAATGGTCTTTGCTTGTGCTTCCTTGCAGACACATTGCAGCACTGAAGAACAGCTTTTGTCAGACCCGCAACAATCACAGACCAATGCCAACTCATCTGCTTTGTCTAACGTATGTATCAACGACTTATTTGAAAAAAACAATGCAGCAGGGTTTTATTGGGTTTTGGGTTTTATTGTGGGCTTTTGGACGAGCATTGCTAGATGCTGTCAGATAAACATTGAGCGGGAAAACTTAACAGAACAATGATGAAACTTCATATAGTGCTGTAGCTGCATTTTAATGAACAAAGTTTTAACATTCAGTGTAGTTAATTAGTTATTTCTGAAGAATTTTGCTCTACCTTCTCATTAACAGTGGCACGAGAAACTAAAACTGGACTGAGCTTAGAGGCGGGTATTTATAGCCGAGTTCTGCGTAACAGTAGGCCCTGTGACCAGGACTGTTGGCATACTGACGTAGTTGGTTAAAGGCACTAGTTGCTAACTGAACCATCCATCCGGCCAACTTTTGTGCTAGCTTAATTGGGTTTTTCCCTCACCGGCTCAAAGGTCTGCATGGAATGAGCTCCTTCACAACAGACTGAGGTCTATATGGAATCTTCTTTTTCTTCTTTTGTGGGTTTGTTGGTGAGTATTTTGGACCCAGGTTTCTGAACCTCGTTATTTATCTCAATCAGAACAAAATTACATGCAAAACTCTGAGTGGTGCCAATGTCGAAGCAGAGTTACCTCTGAGGATGGCATTGCAGTAGTCTAGATGTGAAATCTCTAGAGCTGCTATATCCTCGAATGCTTTTTACAGCGCGTCAGCATAGCTTGCTATGCAGAGCGCTGTATTAGCCATGATAGATTCTGTCCGTCTGACCGTCCGTCACAGTCCGGTATCATGCCAAAACGACTCCAGCTATGATCATGCGGTCTTCACTGGAGGATAGCCCCATGATTCTAGTTTCCAGCACGCTTAACTTCACCGCAAAATTCCAAAGGGAACATAGGGAACGAGGGCGCCGAATGAGAGAGGGGTAGGG
>Ga0056132_1000469_pt1 | contig 10278 bp, 7 predicted proteins | sample WorMetLIZISLAND2_3_FD_71119 | JGI IMG/M metagenome (GOLD analysis project Ga0056132, IMG submission 71119) | Marine gutless worms symbiont microbial communities from Max Planck institute for Marine Microbiology, Germany - Olavius clavatus LIZARD... ...
TGAGTAAACCCAGGCCCAGGGTGCAAAGAGCAACTGGCCCACGGTTGCTACGCGACCGCCTGCGGCCAGCGGGACTGGAACCCCGATCTCGCGATCGTTAGTCCAGCACAGTAACCACTAGGCTATCTCGCCACCCATATGCTGTGTTGATGTGATTTAACTTATGTGAATAAATATAACATTATTTTGTGTGTGATGTTAAAGGTGTGGTGCGAGGGTGAATATAAAGAACGATAAAGGTGACACGGCCTACGACCTGGCGGTGAAGAACGGTCAAGATTCCATTGTGGAGAAGTTTGCTTCGCATGTCGGCCAGTTTTCCTTAGATAAACTTGTCAAGCCCCGCCCAGCACGCACCGTCCATGAAGTTTGAACTGCCTCATTCGGCTCAGCAGTTACTTTACGTCCTTTTGTGTGTCACTGTGTCCTGAATGCAGCTGCCACAGATCTTGCATTTTATTTCTGCTGACTATCACTCTGTTTATCCATGGTTTGCATGACATTACAGACACCAGTAAATTCAAAAAAATCACTTAAGACCATCCTGTTCCAATGAGCATTCCTTGCTGCCTAACTATTTTACTGTTTCGTTGTTACTGGAGTACTGTTTTTATTGTACTGTTTTTATGTTTTACTGTATGTTACATTGTTAAGCGCCCCTGGACAGCACTGTAGAGCCGCGCTATAAAAATCTGTATTGTAATTGTAATTGTAATAGTTGTTCCGCTTGTTCATAGCCTTTATACACGTCTTTATTTCCCCATTAAATGGTAGCAAAATATTTAAAGAATGATAAAAAAGCTCAAACACAGATAAGAGAGACACAGGCTAGTTTGTTAAACTTCGCAAACTTTTCCCAAAATGTAAAGTTCATTAACATTTGTGACCTCACTCACTGTACTTCTATTAAACTGGGATTTTAATATTGGATTTGGTTTTATCAAATCAAATCGGATCAAAATATTATTGTTTGGGGTCGGGTTCGTTTTTCGTAATTAGCAACTAGCCAGTATATTATATTGCATAGCAAGCTGATGTTAATGTATCTTAAGTGAGTTAAGTCGTGTGTTTATACATAATGTGCAATGTTTATCTTTAAGTTATTTAAGTTATTTAGTTCTTTTTTTATATTATTCAATAACAGCATGATGTCGCCGTGTTATATTATATAGGCCTACTAGCTGCTGACCTTTGGTGTAGTATATAGGCTAGCACGTGTAGATATAGCAGTAGGCTAACTGCTATAGTCATTTCTTACTTTTGTATCCACCATCTACCTATAATCTGTACATGATGTCGTGCCAATACGTGACGCTTGTGCCACATGCACATTAATAAAGTGATTTTCTTATGTTTTCGTCTGTTATATAAGCAGATAATTTATCGGGGCATATGGTGAGCCATCATACACCAGAAGCAGAGTCGATTGCCTTGCCTATATGAACCGATTGAATCGATACTATAGATAGGCCCATGTAACGCAACAGTAAATTAACAAAAGTAGGTCTAGCTTAGGTAGCTTGGGGTAATAGTCGTTTGAACGCATTGCACAAGCATCACAAGGCCCATGTGATGCTTTTGCAATGCGTTCAAACGACTGTTACCCCAAGCTATAGGCCTACTGTTGTTAATTTACTGTTGCGTCACTGTGCAGTATGGCAGCGATCATAGCTGCGAGGCTATAGTACCGGTATAGGGCCCTTCTGTTGTGTTTTCGCAACGAAGATCATCAATCATCCACAGTCTCGACGCGTCGCGAGATGTTTTTGACGACGGCGTATATATACAGGGTTGGCCAGAAAAAAGTAAGCCTGATTATTATTGCAATAACTTTGTCTATTGCCAACCGACTTTCGTGATTTTTGGCACTTACGAAACTTACAACTGGAGGATATAATAGTTAGTCCACCTAACTGCACTACCTTGTAAAATTCACTACCTTGTAAAATTTAGCCATGTTTGTTCACGTTTACTACCATTAATACATAGCAAACAAAAAATCTTTACTTTATATCCGACTCATGTTAGTAAGTGACAACACAAATTACAGCACATTATTGAAATTTTGTCCATGGTCATAAAAGATTCGTTGCTGCATAACTGTCTACAGCTATCATGAATTGCTTGAAACCGCTGTTTACGACAATTTCATCAACTGCTGCTATAGCGATAATCTGCCCAGAGGGGAGGCTTGGGGGCCTAGGTCCCCAAAGGAGTGGGAAAAAATTGCACAACCGTTTTAGCTATGCAAAAGGGACAAATATATACGTGAAAGTCTTATGTTTAGTAATTGTGAATGTGAATGTGACTAAATGCCGCAGAAAAGTCACAAATGACAGATTTGTGGCTATCAGGTTTGTTTTTCAAGCTCTAAATACTCCAAAGTTCGTTTTCGGGGCGGCCCCACTGGGGAGCTTATAAGGCTGAGGAGGGGACACCCTTTCCCCCATTCCCTCGCTCCTTGACGCCTTCGTCGTCTCGATCTCGGCGCCTTCGGCGCCTCGGTTATCAGCCCCCAACACAAATTTCTGGCTACGCCTTGGTTGTGCCCCACCCGAAACAGAAGTCATGGCTGTGCCACTGACGGCAACGGAATGGTGGAAACCAACCAGGCATAAGTGGTGCACTGCGTTATCTGATTCTAAATATTTGCGCTGCAGGTTACCAGAAATGTTTTCGCAGCTAAAAACTCACCATCACCAAAATGCGTTTGCGGCCGGGGCTATACGCCACGGACCCCGCTGGGGGAGCTTAGAACGCTCTCGCAGATCCATAGCTGGCCGGTGAGGGGACACATCTTCCCCGTTCTTCCGTGGACGCCTTCGGCGATGCTTTGTGTTTTCCATTACTCTGTGACAAAAAGGTGGAATTCTGTTTGATGTGCGGACGCTGTTTTCCGCCTGTCCACTTTTACTTTTACCAGGACCGTTTTTGTCAGCGCTGCCCCTGCAGCAGTCCTAAGGAGATCAGTGATCAGGGACAAGCCTCCTGGAGACTCGGCCTGTCTGGATTAACTCCAGATCATTACGCTGATCAAAGTAAAAGCCCAGTGTGTGCGTATATGCGGCTGTGTTTTGTGACTGTGTGGCAGATTACCGGTTATTATGGTAAGTGCTTGATGAAAGTGGAACCTGCAGCGACATTTACTACACAGTTTAACCACCTGCCGGTCACGCATCCATCTATGCCGCCTCTGGCTGTTGATGCTTACGGCGGACGTGATTACAGGCTGATAAATGGCCAAACACCGCAGCGCATCCTACCACCACCTGAACCTGACTACATGCTGACGGCATCAAAGTGGAGTCCACCGTTTTCAGTGTGTCACGAGCAGCTACCACGGCGCCGAGATTTCCTTGAGACGCGTGCGTCCGACGTGGACGACTGCCCTGACGCTGCTATGCCCGTGGAGATGCGGTCACATACAGCAATCAAAGAGACTCACGGCAAAATATCCGACTATGAATACGAAGGTGAGTGATGCACTGTAATGAGCAGTTGCAAGGAGTCAAGACATTGTGCTTGTATGGTTAATTATTTGATGTAGGAAATAAACTGGTTGCTACCTTAAAATTTTTTTGCCTTAAAGTATAAGACGCATAACACATCGTGTATGGGAGTAGAAATCCCGTTCGCCATTCTTCGACATTGTAAAAGTCTTATTCTTGACGTTTTCGTTAGCCACTTTGACAGTTACTTCCCCTGGAAGATTTTCCAGATCCCATATCGCTACTCATCTTGTTGTTGTTCTTATTCTTGTTGGGGTGACCTTCTTCAAAATAGCCTAAGGTTCTGTTCAAATCGGATCGGGGTGAAATTTTGTAGGATTGTTCTTCAAGTAAATCTGCATCGATTGATTGAGTCGGATTTTTGATACAACATTATATTTTTAAGAAGGTGGCCATGACGTCCGCCCGCCACTAGCTGCTGCATATGCACCAGCGTCCGCCGGCTGCCCGCTAGCCCGCCAAGTGCATGTGATGTCATTGGCTCATTGTATGTGCTACAGTTTGTGATCCATAGTAGACTCTTATAACACACTGTAATAGGCTAGCTGTTCCGTCGGTCAAACTATCCATATGGCTCTCGGTGGTTCTCCATGTCGGGCCCTACTGTTTGGAATACTCTACCTGATTACCTTAGAAATCCCACCCTTTCCATTGATGTTTTCAACCGTTATTTAAAAACGTTTTTATTCGCTCAGTATTAACGCGACGCTATAGCGCATTAGAAACATTGTGCCTCTGCCCTATATAAATTGATTGATTGATTGATTGATTCTTACTTCTTCTGTTAGATATAATCTAACTAAGTAATGCATGTGGTCTTTGACAGCTGTTCCTCATTCGTCATATGAAATGCACTTTGCATCTCCAACATTTAGCGGCCGGGATAGAGACCCGAGACCCACCGTGCTGCCACCAATACAGTCCTCAGGCTTTACTTGTACATCAGACGAGCTGGCGTCACCGGATGCTGTTTGTACGCTACCACCTTGTGATGGCGATGATTCGGTGCCGCCAGTTGTACGCTTCAAGAACCGCTATCGCCGGGCACAAGTGCTTGAGGAGCAGCAGCGACAACATTATTACGAAACCTCACGAGACTGCAATGATAACGAGATGAGCAAGACAAACTGGTCACCGGTGGAAGACGAATACCCTGCAGATGATGTGTACTGTCATACGTCACCGCCAAAGATCTTGTCTGATCAGAGTGCAGTCGGATATAACGTTGAAGAAAAGTGGTCCATCTCGGAAGAATCGCCGAGAACGTGTGAAAAGCGGACGTGGTCACGTATAACTCCGGAAGTGGATCTCTCGGAACAGTGGATGTCCTCAAGTAAGATCCCATGCCGAGAAAACACAGTGGACTCGAGAAGATCAGTTGCTGATCGCCAGACAGAGCAATGCGAGACTGATGAACTGTTGAATCACTATCAGCAAATACGTCGACGGAACTTGGAGTATCACAACGGCATTGACAGATGTGCAGAACCAAAATGTGAGCCTCTTTCAATAATTGTTATTGTTTTTATTTTTTATTGCAACGTAAATTTTATCTTTGACAAATTTTTTGGTAATTGTCGAAAAAAGAAGTAACTATTGTTTGTGGATAGTTTATACAAATTATACGTATCAGGAATGGTTATAACTACTGTCACTACTGTTACTACCTATACTACATATTGCAGTATTAATACTGCTATTTTCGATTTTTATTTTTACTGGCCAATTTTTCTGGATTTATGTCATATTAGGCTGAGTCACTTTTGGGAATAATTGGAATAATTTTCATGCCAGATGCCCTTCCTGTCGAAAGATTAAGGATTACAAGCCTAGTAGTCTTTATTCACTACAGTCAATAATGGAGGACAGACGTATAAAGATAGAAAGATAAACATATTGACAACAAGTACAAGGGTCATTCTGTAGATAAATTACAAAACTGCATCTTTCTTTTAATTATCAAAATATGAAATATATGAAATATAGGCCTACATTGTGTGGAATTTTTCTGAGTACCAGCTATGGGTTTCATTATGGTAACTCATTTGACGTCATATTGCGAAATTTTCGTTGAAAGCAAGAAGTATTAAACCAGGTAGTGTTATGGCCGCCATTTTAGATGCTGTGGTTGAATTGAAGTTCATTATCACATTGTCATTACAGTAAAAGTTTCTTTCACTTGCTTTGCGATTATAGTTAATCCAGATGGACGACTAGATACTTCTGACATGCTTTTCCACAAGGTTGCAGTACCATATTCAACAGCACTGAATCTGAGCCGTAGAAATGAAGACAGTGGTCAGTATTTGTGCCTTTGTACACATAAACCGTGTAATCATGTGTAAGTTTTCACTCTCTTAAGCAACTTCATATTGTTCATTTATGACAGGATCTTTAACAACAATTAAAAGACCATACAGTTCTGCACAAAAGAATGCATTTGTTGGTATAATCTGCCCAGCCATTTTCTAGTAATCGGCCATTAAAACTGTTTATGTGGTCAAAAACACAATGGTAATTAACGGCCAAATGTTTGCACCCCTCGATATGTAGCACTGTCAATCAATGCAGCCTGTGCATTAATCAATGCGTGTTTATGTCGTTATAAAGAGGTGACAATTCTGCATAAAGTGACACTTTGTTTGTTGAATTATGATGAATTTTTGTTAGTAAGTAAATAAGTTGATTTAGTAAGTCACTAGAGTTATTAGTGAAATTAAAATTAGTTTCTGTATTTAGTAATTATGTTTTGCTTTTGACTGCTATGATATTTGTTACAGTGTTTTAGGCCGAGACACTAATGGGGTAATTTTTTGTTAGTGGGAAATTCTAACAGTATTGAAACAAAAATTGCATAACTTAGTTCTGGTTGCAGCTGGGTTGGTAACTGCAGTCGTGATATTAGGAAAGTTGAGGAAAGTAAAAGCAGCCGACTGCCGAATATCAAACGTCATAACTAGGTACATACTGGGATCGGCTGTAGTGTTCATAAGCAGTGTAAGAGTGCCTTTGTCTTTACCTTTATTAATCTTGAATCTTGATGAAAGTGTGTGTTCTGATGCTGCAGAGCTTGAACGTGTCGAGGTGGCTGTGGACTTGAGTACTAAGATGTCTGCTGCCAGCCTTGTTAGTCCGGCTCCAAGTGAAAGAAAGCATGATACAGCTGCTGATGTTCAGCCGTATGAATGCGTCTCAACCAGAGCTCAGCCACAAGGTAAGTTGTCTTTGTAATATACTAGTGTTGTCTACTTACTAGTGACTGATAATTGATGTTCTTGCAGGCACAGGAGGCTTTGGTGTCTTATAGAGTATCATGTTCCTCAGAAATTCGCCAAACAATGTCTAAATTTTCCAAGCCCGTGTTGTACTTTGTACTTTTGATCGCTGAAAGAAATTCCAAACCCTGCATGAAGGGAATACCCTTTTTCAATCCATGACTGCAGCGCTTCATTTGGAGCACGTAGCTAAAGTAAAAGTTACAATATAACGTCCCAGTTTACCCGAAGTTCTTTCTTTGGTTCTGTGCCTAAATAGTCTCTGTCTACCTGGATTCTTAACGTAATATGTAGCAGTGGTTCAATGACTGAAAGCATGAAAGCTGATGTGTTATGCTAGTACTACTAGTACTGTTTTTCACTATAAAAATCTGTTGATTACGTCTTTAATGAACAGATAGTATTATTAAATTGATAAGGTTGGACTGATGACTTGCTAACTACATTGAGTATATCTACAGTAGGTTTGACTTCATGTTATGTCTTGCAGATTTTCCTTGGCAGCAAAGCTTGCTTTGCCTGCTAGCACCGAGTAGTTGAAACTGATCTTAGAGATTATACCAGTGTTACTGTTATTGTATGCTACCTTGTTTAGTTTGTGTAATGCAAGTTAATTTACTGAGCATAGAGTGTATCTTGCAAGTTAGCATGTGTGCCTATTTCTGCAGTATATATTTCTGTGCAAGTGAATACCAGCTACAGTCAGGTGTAATTCGCTGCTGGTGTTTTCTGTGCTGTAGTTTTGGATCATCCTACTTCAAACTGCAGCAGCCTTGCTGTGGTTGACATCGCGTGTGTAGAGGCAGACTTTCAGCGCAAGTCACAGTTGATCAAAACGAAGACAGCTGTGCTGAATGACAAGGAGTTGGAACTCAGAATGCTTGAGCAACAGCTGTTGGCTCGCGAGCGTGCGATTTCCTGGCAGGAGCGACAGTTTGATGTCAAAAACAGTCTGCAAAAAGTAGTTGCTGCGCCACAAGAGTTCGAGACGGGCAATTATTATCGGAATCTTGAGAACTCAGATGAGAAACAGACTGAGAAATACTGCGGCCAACCAAATAGACAACAACAACATCATGCTTTTGACCATCGCCAATACGTACTTCCACCCGATGGTGATGTTAAAGTAAACTCCTCTGGTTGGCCAATGGAGAAACTTGAGGAGCAGTTTGCGAGGCTGGCTCAACCGGGAACAGCTGATGTGTTGGCACGGCAAGTGGACATCGGTAGAATTCAGACCCACACACAAGGATCTACAGACGTGAAGCCAAGACCTCCAGGGCTGATTCCACTTGATCCTGGTGACCAACATTTCAACACTGTCAACTGCCAGATTGGTTTGACTCACGAGTTTACTACTGGTGTTCGCCGGCGCGGCCGACCCAGAGGCTCAAGAAACCGCTGTAAGATGAGGATGCCGTCATCAGAAGCGGCACTGGCTGTTGGTGGTCTGCCGGTGTATAACCAGTTAATACATAAGCTGTACTCGCATGCTCAGCTGCTGCAACGTAACCCGGCCGCCAAAGAAGCTGTGAGACGCAGCTTATCACAGCAGATGATGGTCAACTGTAGACCACCAGGGAGTGCTGGAATGATGACAGACAGTTGTCAAAGTACAGTGAAAATGTTCCCTGGTGGGCTGCATGTGCCAAATGAGCAACTGAGGAGGGAATCTTGTTCAGGTGCTCAGCTGTCTCCACCACCACCACCTTTGCTGCTCACACAAGATTCATTGCAGTCCACAGCGCTGCCATCTCCCAGAGTTCAACAATTGGTGGCGTCAGCTGCGTTTACGACTGGATCCAGCATCCTTCCGCCGCTGTCTCCTGGTCCGGCAGCTGAGTGTAGTGCTCCAGTATCTGACAATGCAGAACATGACCATATCCCACGAGATTCGTTTCAGCATGGAAGAAGCAGCGGTGAAGCAGGAAAAGACGTTGCATACAGAATGATAAATGACAGTGCCGCTGGCAATCCTCACCCACATAATGCTAATCCAGAAAAGGCTATCTTTATCGACAGGAGTGCAAGATATCCTGCCGAGGTTCACCAGCAACATCTTTCCAGTCAAGTGTTATCTCACAACCTGATGGTTACGGAATATGAAGGAGGCAGCTGTAATCCAGTCCCAATGGTGGTACAGTCCAAAAGAGAGAAGAATCATATTCTGCCTAAAGTGTCGTCATTTGACACTGGTCACTGCTGGAGCTCTGCACAACTGAAACGAGAGGATGCTTTGCACAGAGAGAGAGAAATGTCTAACTATATGTCCACAGTATGCCATACAGGCATTGATGACGATGACGATGATGATGATGATAACAGACTGGTTGTTGTCATTGATGGTGATTAGGCTAAACATGCCAACTTTTGATTGAAAGCCGTGTGATTATTCTACTTGATGTCCAAAACTTTGGTGACCGATTGTGTTGGTGACGTGATGCAATACTTCGGAAGTTAGTGACAAATCTCGTTATATTTGTATTATCACATGATGAGCTTATATCTGTGATTATGAGGAGGCCCGATTCTACGTGCATTGTATTGTATACAAATACTAACAAATGCATGGCTGGTATGTGTACTGTGGTAGAACGTTGTTGTTGAATCACTGCGATAGTTGTTTACAGTGTTTCTATCGACATGCGTTGAATGAAAATTTGAGATTACATCAAACATTGTTGATACCAAAGGCTGTCCCTAGCATGATGTCACGCAGGATACTAAAGGCAGTCAAAGTGTTGCTTAAACGAGTCTTTAACTCTTGACCGGCTGCACTACTAAACTAATAATCTCAGAAGTGGAGACTGGTTGGTGGCCATTCATTTCCAGTGCTAGTAGACAGTCTGACCCCGCGGTGCAGAGTGCGGATATACCACTGCTACAGCCTTCACCCCAGATCCCACACAAGATAAGCTACTACTCACTTAATGCTCCACTGAGGATTAGGAGGCTGAGTGCCTGAGCACTCCATGCCAGATACTCTGCCAATAGACTGGACATTATGAGGCATTACAGTGCCATTACTGTGTACAGGGTGTTTGTATGGAGGCAGAGTCCATAGTACAGACTGTATAGAGCAGCTGTGTGTAAGTTTTATGTCAGTTGTTGTACAGAACGTTGTGATTTGTCTGATTCATGACTCTCTCTATCTGTCAACTGATCCATTGTTTGATTTGCCAGTGTTGTACAGATGGTGTTTGCTGAATACTCATGACATTGATCATAGTCGTATGGGCCATTTTCTGGGGATTGCTGAGCCATCTTTGGCCAAAAAATATTTTGATGGTGCCTGAAAAAACTGCTCAATTAACCTGACCAAATACCATGCTTTCAATGACCTGGAACTGTGTACATGAGATAATAGCGTCTCATTCAGTATTGCTTTGCCTGACTCACCCCACCCACTAATTAGCAAACTGATTTTGGGCACTTTTTCTCGCTCGACGGAATGAATTCCATTTTTCCATTTAACAAGTGCAGCAAAAATATTT
>Ga0056132_1000470_pt1 | contig 10268 bp, 8 predicted proteins | sample WorMetLIZISLAND2_3_FD_71119 | JGI IMG/M metagenome (GOLD analysis project Ga0056132, IMG submission 71119) | Marine gutless worms symbiont microbial communities from Max Planck institute for Marine Microbiology, Germany - Olavius clavatus LIZARD... ...
CATTACGACAACAGACCATTCTGGATTCCTGCCGGCACCAAAAAGGATGACCTTGAATGACCTTGAATGCCCGATTCATCTTAAAGTGCGCTTTACGGACGGCACGCTTGACGTACGTACGTTATGGCTTTCGGATTGGACCATACGCATAGGTGTAGCCAGAGGGGGCGATGGGGGAGTGGGCTGGAGGGCCTAGGCGTAGGCCCCTCCATGTGGGCAGCTGACGCGCTGTTTCTCTGCGGTAGCTGAGCTTCTTGTCAAAGTTAAGTAGGCTACGCGGGACCGCGTAAAAGGCGGGAGTGGAAAACGCGAGAGTAGTTCATTGTGATCGTTTAATGTAACTTTCAGTTTTAAGTCCACAATTCATATAAGCCTGGAGACTACCTTCGTTCTTGTGGTAAATATTTTAGTATTCCTAAGGCTTGACGTGTTAAGTGTTAGCAACGGTGACTAGCCTATTCAGTTACAACTGAACGGTTTAAATGATGCTATTCGTTTAGTGAAACTGTTTAATTTGGTTAAAGTATTCACTTAACTCAAGAAATTTAGTTAAACTGCCGGTATGCAACTTTATAGTCATGTTTTTGGATTGGTAACCAAAATCTCTGTTATATCAAAATCCTTACATTACGGAATCCGAAAAAATGGTAATCTGGTGCCGATGAATTGACTTCGTCGGCACCAGAACCATTGAAGTGGTCATGCAGTCGTTGTTGGCGCCTCAGTCTCCGCGTCCTCTCCGCCGTTGTTGCTGCTGCTGCTGTTGTCATCTGTCTGATGAAATGTTCCGCGTGCGCGCCCATGGAATGGCTCACTGCTGATAGAAACTGGAGCCGAATGTATGCACCGCTGTCAAATCGTGACACACAATTTGATACGTTTGCCTTGTAACAATGTTGGACTTTTTCTTCGGGCGTCGAATATTTTGACCGTTACGGATGCGAGCAGCATCGTTCATTTCCACTCTCGCGTTTTCAGTCGCCCCGGCTACGCGTAGATTACTTAACAGGGTGGCAGTCATAGGCCTAAATGCCGACAATACCCTAGATAATAACTTAACAAGTACGAAATAATGGGTTATGAATAATAATTGTAGTTATTAGTATAACGCAACAGTAACATGCACTGAAACATACATGTATTATGACCCCAGTGAGCGTGCAACATCACGTGTAACGAAGACAAAGTTGCAGCCGCTGGCAACAAGCGGGTTCCCAGAGTCCCAGACGCGTGACTGGAACTAAGAGCTATAAATAAGCTATAATGTCGCTGTAACTATAGCTTGTCATCAAGCGGTGCCGCCAGGGCGACAGATATGACTTTAGCATACAGTGGCCGAGGAAGACAAGAAGCTCAGCTACGCAGAGAAATAGCGCGTCAGCTATGCATTTCGCTGTAACTTGTAACTGGGTAAATGGCCATCCAAGGTCATATATTTCGGCGTTGGTGAAAGTCGATGTAACACTTTAGCCTTATCGCTGAAGGTTCCGAACATTCAGCGACCGAAATCACTGCAACTTTGCAAGTAGCCGTTTTCATCATCATCAGTTTATTTGCCAAGTATTCGATCACCCGACTGTTGTTTGACAGACACCCCCAAGGTATCACATATCCACAAAAAACCTTATATGGCCAGAAACAAGAGTCTCTGGGCTACATTTCTGTCGCTATGGTATGCTATCTTCATTTCTGCAAAATCTACAGCATACGTGCACTAGAGAAGATGCCTGTGCGAATTGCGAAACCGTAATTTACGTCAAATGTCCATTCAACGTTGTTGAACGTCATCAGGATCAATTGAAAGTGAAAGGCTATGAGATGTACATATAAACACACAACAATTTTGGTCTTATCTCTGAAGGTTCTAAAGCTACAGCGAGTCAAAGAAATGAAAGCGGAGGCGCTTTTCCACCACCTCAGTGTGTGTTGTACTCCGTAATACACATGTATAACGCAATAGAGTGCGCAACGGCCCTTCACGGTCAATGAAGGTCATTTATTTCAGTAACAATCGAATGAGCGTATACGACTTCCTATTACTGATTGGTTGTAAACGTGTAATCTTTTGTGCCGTTTTAGCAACTCGAAGGCCGAAAATCGCAACTTTTCGCGACATCCTCTCACTGAACGACTCTGCTCAGGGTGAAACATTTTGAATTTCTGGACGATTTTTCTCTGGTAAAAACTGGAGCCACGGGGCTACCCATCGAATAAGACGTCATGGTCCTAGTTAGCTCGCATCTTTTAATTCAATAACAGCGCGTGATAGATGGACGGACAGACAGACACATCAACTGAGTTGGTTAGGGTGGTCTCTGGTCTGCATAGCTACATGTTATGCTAACGTGCTGTAAGAACGTTAGCATAGAGAATGGGTTGAGGGAGCCGATTAGGAGTTTTATGAAGCGCTGTGAACTCACGCAGCCGGTGCCCATGCAGCTAAAACGTTCTTGTTGCATGTCTACGGTTTATTAGTGGCGTAGCCGGGACCTTGTATTGGGACGTCAAAGGCTCCGAGATCAAGACGCCAAATGCGTCGGCGTCCTGGCGTTGGCCGTTGGGAATGGGGACGCGCGATGCTTCCCTCCTCAGCCTACTAGGGATCTGCGGAGGAACCCCGGCCGAAAACGGTTTTGCAGTATTGTCGGCTTGAAATAACACATCTAATGGCAACACAATTTGGTACGGTATTTTTGAATTTTTGTGTCACGTAAAAGTCCAACTGGATTGGAGTCTGGGGCCATTTGCCCCTCTGGCCCCTCGTTTCCCTCTGGCTGTGCCACTGGGGTTTTAAGAAAAGTGTTTTGTGAACAGTTTAGTTCACAAGGGCACATCCACGCCATACGTTTACTCCCGAAAACACAGCAAAATTGCGTTTGCACAACTTTGAAGAACGGCCTTTGGAAACTTGGAAGTCCGGGAGCAGCGAGTGTGGCTAAACAAAGCATTATTATCATCACAGACTAAAGATCACGACAGTCAGATGTATACGTGGTGTCGTATTCGTATTACTCGCTAACACTCCGAGCGTCTCTCACACATAATTATACGATATTACACACTCGACGACATGACAGTGACGCGCAGTGACACATCTGAGACACTATGGCGAAGTATTTCAGCGGCTTCAGCGAATAGACATACAGCCAAGCCAGACTTTGACGTCGCCAGCTGTGGGACAGTGGGACACATCACGTGCTATCTCGACCAGGAGCGAGGACAGATATAACTTTTGGGGATAAAGCCCCAGATTACGACGAGCTTGAAAATGGAGTCGAAACAGTGAAGGCTCTAGCGGTATCAGGGGCAAAGCCGCCTGAAGCTGACAGCAACTTAAAAATTAAAAAAAAACATATGAGGAGCTCTGGATTAAACTTTTTGGTGCATCATACTGAAAATAATTTTGGCTTTTATCGCCCTAAATTTCTAAAACGCCATTTTGTCCAAACACGCCAAATTTTTCTTCCGGTATCTCATGTTTTGGGGGTTATGTCTATGGTGTTTAGTGCTATTTTTTCGGCACTTGGGCTAAGCCCCCAACCTCGTTTTGTCCTTGTCCCTTAGCGCCATATTGTCTTCCCCTATCCTCGACTACTAACAATGTCATTTCTTTCAGTGGGTCCTAGACGTCGAAGCCGCTTCAGTCGACGTCGCTTGACATTTCACGCAGTACGTTGGCATATGCACACACAATTTTGCTACTGTCTGCACGTATTTCGTAACATTGTTAAATGCCACCTTTAAATTATTTTCAAGTGGTTTCGTTCCTCATTCGAACCAAATCCTGGCGACGCACTAAGTTTGACGACGGTCAAAACACGTTTTCAATCAACTAGAAAGCGTACACACATGTCACCATAAGACGCAAGCGAATCAGTCGCACATTCTCTCAGCGGTGGAGTGTGTCCATAATATCTCGCGAACATTACACGACATCACTATTACACACGCTTGTTGCAAAGGTTTGGCGATAGGTCGTGTTATTTAATTCAATTCAACACAACAATAACAACGCGACAAAGCAAAACTGATTTACGCGACTTTCATAATGGCACCTCGAAGAAGACAAATCGAAAACTTGTAGTAGTAGGGCCTAGTGTGCACGAAGTCAAGCTCATGAAATTTGAATTTGACATGTCACTGATAACAACTAAACAGCTGCACCATCACACACAGTCTAAACTGTCGCTGGCAGTCTCAATCAATCATATCAGTCAAAATACATCCATTCCATAGTGCGCCAAGCGATCAGTTTCACAGTCCTATTTGTGTAATTCCTATACTTTGAAGACATTCGGTTCATTCTATCTAATAAATGAACACGTTGTAAAATTAGCTAATAATCTAGCTAGTATATACAATAATAATTAGTTCACATAGCATGGTTCAAAATATTGTTAAAATACCCTTCACTCGTTCCAAGCAGTGCCGCGCACTGTCGACGGTTGTGAGCATACTGATGCACGCGCGGACATACAGTAGACTAGATTGAGAACACGTATAGGTCTGGGTCAAACGGTAGTAATCATTTCCGCAATAGTTATTCCAAACCAATGAATGAAATTTTAATTTTGCATCACCGTAACCTACGCATTTCAATAATCTGACATTTGAAATAGGTCTGCAAATTATGGCCGCAATGTTTGCGGTCACAACCGTGTGCTTGTAATATTTATCATATATGTACATGGACTGGCAGAGTTACTGTACAGCATATTGTGAGTTGGACCATGTTGGGTCTGTAAATCGGTAGTTTAAGCTGGCCCAGCTGGGTGAGGAAAATGTACCCGGCTGCATTCATGTCAGCTGGCATTAGTACAGTTAATATTATCAAAATACTTAATGCCATTAATGTTTGTTAACTTTACATCAACTAGGCTGAACGGTTTTTGACTTGCGACAGTGATTCCGTAGTGACATTACTTTCGACCAGCCATAAGATGGAATACGTCCATAACAATTTGCGACTAGTTTCAGGACTCAAACCGACTCATACTCATTGTATCTGGCCGAAGTAGTCGGATGAGGCATTGAGGCTAATAAATCACTCCCAGAAGAGATACAGCTCAGCATACGCCGCACGTGTGAATATTGACGACATTATGAATATTTGCGACATAACAAGATGACACAAACGACAACAGCCAATCACATCTGACATGGCGACACATTTAAGACTCGAGATCTTGCTGATCTACAACAACAAACATGCAATTTACAGCAATAATAAAATGCCGCCATAATTAACAATGATTACCGTTGTTAATTACAATATATCACTATTATTCTAAATATACTATTCGGTTGTACAGTAGACATAATTAATAATTAAGTACTTTTTCTAACCTTATTTTAAAAACTTGACGTTTCGACGTCTTCTTCAAAAATGAGTGTCGACTCTTCTCCGTGTAGTGTCATTTCGACGGGAATGAGCTGGATCACGGAGAAGGAGCTTGTCGTAGCTGGAGGGTAAGCAGTACGACCCGGAGTCGTGGTTCATACATATGTCAAACGTCAAGTTTTTAAAATAAGGTTAGAAAAGTACTTAATTATTAATTATGGGATCACACAGTGTTACCTGCCACCCTAAACAAGTGAACTCGCCCCGCCTAACCTCAGCCATGCAGGCTGGTATTCGATTTACCTACCATGGAGGGATGGAAGGCTGAGTCGACTTAGTTGACTTGATAGCGCCCCGGCCTGGAGTCGAACCAGCGACCTTTCGATCACGAGTCCGACATCGAACCGCTGCACCATCAAGACAAGCCTAAGGAGACAGTCTGCGTCGTCCGCCGGTAGAGCTGACAAAACTGTGCTCCTTTGCAGAATCACGGTGATGTGAAAGGATAGATTTTACTTTTATGCGTCAAGCGTCATAAATTTCTTGTTAACAGTGAAACAAATAGCTAAAATTTACCGAAGTTATCGCAAAATTAAAACCTGGGTACCACTTTTTGGTGCCCACTCTCTATTTCTCATTTTGTGATGATGCGGCTTTAGAAGTCTGTGGCTTTTCCCGTAGTTTTCGGTGACTTACGGTATATTTTTTCTAGCGGATATATTACTGCAATCGCGGCCGGGTAGCGGACCGAACTATCTATACAATCCATCACCTCAATCCAGGCAGCAGCAGCAGCACCGTCGGTAACATCGCAGCCTGAAAGACTTTTCACAACACGGCGCTTCCACGGCGCCGATCACGTGGTCTCATGACGTCATCGAGCGGATAACAGAATGGCTAGTGAAGGGAAGCCGGTGCCGGTAGCGGCGTCGAAGGCCGAGGTTAGTACATGTATGTATATACCACACACACGTTATGTTGCTGTTGACGTTGAGGCTCTATGATAGTCTTCAGTTGTAGCAGAATTCGCCCCCGGCCACGGCGGCGCGGTAAGTACACTCTCTGCTATGTTTATAATGCACTCCGCTGATCTCCGAAGATGCTGTTGGATGCATTCAGCGTAGTGCTTTTGTGGAAAGAACTTTTTAAACAACTGTTATCGCTGGCGTTGTTTAAGAGCAACAGCGATGCCAAAGTTGGCCACGGGAAGGCCGGGGAAGCAGAGTCGCCGGCATAAATATTAAACCTAATAGCGATTATAGTGTCCAGAATGACGAGTCACTGAGCGGGCACTGTACAAATGAGAGAAAAGTCACAAAGCGGGATAAGAAAGTGAGAAGAGAGTGAGAGAGACGTGTTTAAGAGCAACACTACCAGCAACTCGCGACAGCGATGAGCAATTTAAAACCACAGCAGAAGATGGAGAGAGAGAGAGGCGGCCAGACGTGATGTGCGATGGAAGGCTGTTCCACAAACGAGCGGCTGCGACAGGAAACACTCTGTCGCTGACAGTTGACAGACGAGTACGTAGAACGTTCAGAGACGTTGATGAGGCAGAACGTAGTCGTCGTCTGGCTTCAGTGTTTGCTGGTCGACGAAGTTCGTTTCATAGGTACGTTGGCGCTAAACCGTGATGACATTTGTACACCAGAACAGAAGAAAAGAAGAAGAACAAGAAGTTGACTTCTGCAAGAGGAAACGCTCATAGTTGATACAGTACAGGGACAGCGTGTTCATGCAGTCACAGAAGGCGCCGAGGGTCAAGACGCTGGGAAATTCGAGAGGCTGAAGGCGACGAAGAGGTGGTAAACGGTGAAGGATGGACTGGGTGGTGGCCCCTTTCCCAGCGAACTAGGGGATCTGGGGAGAGTTGTAAGCTCCCCAGGCGTGCGGGGCAGAGTCCCGTGGCCGGCTGCAAACGCATTTCGGTGATAGTTTTTGTGGCGAAAACGTCTCTGGTGTCGGCAAATGTTTACACGTTTAGCGTACAAAATTGTTACAAATAATTTACTGATACTCGATGAGCATTCGATTCCAATAATATTCGAAGCCGGGGCAAAATAGTTCCGGGAAAATGAAACTTTGCCCTGGTTGTACCGCTGCCCCTGTGGAGTCGGCGCCTATATGACGGGAGGCCATGGACACATCCATTCTACGCTCGTGATCCTTTGGTCACCGTTTGTAACCGTTATTTACGTAAATTCTCTCTGTCGTCGTACTCATTTATTTCCGTTTTAGTTAACGTTGTCGTTGACAAAAAGTCGTCGTTTTGGGCACAAAACACTGCGAGCATATTATATCTTTTAGCGGATGTGTTAGTGGAATTATGGAATTACATTAGGAACTGCGTTGCTTTTTTGCTATAGGCCAAAATCCATTAACCAGTTTCCCCATAGCAAGTCCGCAACAAGTTTGTAACAACTTGGCGCGGGCAAAAGTCCGTTGTGTCTGTTGTGTCGTGTCGTTTCCCAAATTCTATTATTGTTGTTGTTGTTGGGACGACGCTCTTCAAAAACCTAAGTTTCAATCTTTTCTAATCGGATCGGGATGAAATTTGGCAGGTTTGTTCGTCAAGAAAATACGCTTCGACAGACGAGGTCGAGGTTTTGATGACAATGGCGGCCATGATGTCCGCTCGCCGCTCGCTGATGCATGCATATACAGTGCATCCGCCGGCAGGCCGACTGCCCGCTAGCCCGGCGTGCGCGTGTGACGTCTGGCTCGCTCCGTGCGCTACAGTTCCTGATCTATAGCACATTCGTACTTATTGGGGTCATGGACCTTTCCTATTGCCACAATAATGCCCCGAATAATGCCTGCCACTTCCGTGAACTGGATCCCTGCGGTAACGTTAACGTGTACCGTAAAACTTCTAATAAACTCCGCCGGCGTTTAATAGAGACCCGGCGTTAACACTGTTACGCCTGCCTATTAGTGTTATTTTCCGGATTTATGTTAATTTTACTCTTGCTGTTCTCATCGTTTATATCTACTTTGTTAGCCTTAGAAACAAGGACTGTCCAAACTATTAAGGATATTTGGATTGTCTGTCAGCACTAAGTGCTCGGCTAGCAATGACGTAACTGGTATTTGAATTTGGCTTGTATACTCTGACAACTCTTGTTTTGCGTTTGTCGGACGTTTTACGAAATTACGACGGTATGTACTTGCGACGTATACCACGGCCCATTAACAATATTGCTATAGTTTAAGAATGAGTTAATCTGACTGCGTATTGGATTGACTGTGAAAACCGATCGTTCGACAAACTACGCATCGACAGACTCTATCTGTCTCTATCTGCAAATCGCTATTCGCTATCGGCTCCAGCAGTCGAGACTCGAGACGGACGCGTAAAGGTCGGAAGTCATGTCGGTTGATTGACGTACGGTGGAGCCACCTAGTGCCGGCGTGGCGTGCTGTACTAGAGTCTAGAGGTAGAGCTCAGTGCGTCATACGTCATAATGACGTCAGTCAGCCTTGGGCGGGCGGCAGTTAAACCGCTCGCTTCCTGGTGGCATGCCGTCACTGAAATGATTCATTTGCCGACTGTGATCCTCTGTGGCAACAGAAAAATAATTGGAAGAATGTCTATCTAAAGGAGTTCAAATGGAGGGAGCATATGGCAGGGGCGTCGACGTCCAATCCATTGAAGAATACGATGAAAGAGTACAACGTTTTTCAGGGAGGATTTTCAGAGTCCCGGAGATAGTATTTAAGACAGGAGGCTCAATTTCCAATCCAAGACATCCAGATATAATTTCAGCATCATGGCACGTACCAGGTGTCTGAAACGCTCTATCTCCAGTCCAGTTACGAAAAGTTCCGCTACCATCACCACTTTTAGGGCACATTTCAAAACCGAACTGTTCGCTGCTGCATACGTTTCTTCTGCCGCCAGCGCGTCCGATTCGCTCTCGACTAAGCTTATCTCATCCGTATCGTAGGCACATTGGGCCACACTTGGACGCCAATCTTGGCTGCAGATTCTTCATACCAATGGTCTTCAGGTCTTGGCACATAATATGGTATCAAAACAGTTTTTCCTCGGTGTTCCTGGTTTGCGCTTGACATGGTGGTCCATACGACATACGACGCCGTCTATAAATATTTTTGACACTGACGTTGACGATATAGAATCAGTGTATGCTGTTCAAGATGTCTTTTTGACGACATAATTATTAAGCACCAGTAAAGATGAACGCATCTAAACATGTGTTCCTTCACTAATCAGTAATCGCTACATCAAAACCCGGGTTTATACATCATCGTTTGATAGGCAGACATCAACACAAGATCGAACCCGAACTCGAATCGACACCGTTCGATAATCGATAACGATTATTCCGGGCCCGCGGTCACGTGACGACCGGCCGCATCGTTTTATTGCGCACGCCGTGCACGGATGAACGGCCGGGAGAACGTGACGTCACTAATGACGTCATTGATGACGTCAGACCCGTCGATCGTTCCCGGGCAAGTGTCGGCGGCCCGCCGTAGCCGGCCGGTGTGCGGACGACCGCCGTCTGCTAGTGATGGGTTGCGTTGTCTGTTTTTTCGGCGTTCGGTTTCGATTTACGATACCGCTGAGAAATTTATCGAGAATCGTGATGTACGGCTAGCCACTGGTTGTCGCACACCGCTATTTACGGCTATGTTACTTCCGGTGTTGAGCGCTGCTGATTGGACGCTAGGCTATATATAGAGGAATGGCTGTTGCAGCCGCGGGTTCATGGTGATGGTGACGTCATGCTCACAGGGGCGTGGCCAGAGCTTAGCTAAGACAAGACGAATGTTCATTTTCCCTGTTGCCTTCTTTCCTAGGGACAGTAGAAAATCACGGCCAAAAAATGACGAAAAACACGGCCCACTTTTGTGAAAATCGAAAAAATCACGGCAAAATCACGGCAGTTTATATAGCTGCTAA
>Ga0056132_1000471_pt1 | contig 10248 bp, 4 predicted proteins | sample WorMetLIZISLAND2_3_FD_71119 | JGI IMG/M metagenome (GOLD analysis project Ga0056132, IMG submission 71119) | Marine gutless worms symbiont microbial communities from Max Planck institute for Marine Microbiology, Germany - Olavius clavatus LIZARD... ...
GATTGTAATGTGGAGATTCTTGCGCAATCGTCGGCTAATTTTGCGCTTACATTATTATCTGGGCACTCATATATTGGGCGCATCGCGCGGTGGTCCCTGCGATAGCACGGCTCTTGTCTTCACAGGTCGAGACGCTGCGATCACACTGAATAGCGTTAAAATAGATATCACGCAGTAGTCGTTTTAGCCGATCGTACTGCTGCATACAGTACGATCGGCTATCACAGCAATAGCTGAGCTTCTTGTTGGAAATTCTGGGTAAGCAGTTGCTTCATATGCCCCACGCTGGCTGCTCCACTGCAAACTCTTAAGCGAGTTCTTCGCACGTCGACACGGTGGTTGTGTAACAGCTTGCGCATAGGCTTACTAACAACCATTAAGCCTATTCAATGCCACTGGAGATTGTAACGTAGGCTACTAAAATCGAAATTCCAACACTTCTGACTGGACAAGTGGACATTCCAGCCCACTAAGCATTAGCTGGCCTATAGGCTATCTGCATGTTATTCTCTTGCGAATACTCCCGAGCACGTGTGAACTTTAGTTATCAACCAACGTCTTCAAATTAAACCCGCGTCCGTGTGCAAAGTTGCTTAGCCTACGTGTCACCGTATTGTGCCAGTGGGACGCAGCGTTCCAGAGTTCACTCGTGCAGAACCATGCATGACATTGTAGTCGACAGCCCAATTAACGGAGTAGACTATACAAACTCTTAAGAAAAACACAGAATACAGTCCTACATCAGAGGCGTAACGTACGGAGGAAATGCTAACAACAAACTTCCAAAGGCCACTTTTCCAAATGTGCAAACAGCTTTTTGCAGGGACGAAAAGTAATGGATGTACTGTTTTGAATTCTCCAGCTGGCGGTTTTCTTAGTGTTAGTCTCGATCAACGTATTAAGTTACTCCACGTTGGGCCCCGTTAGTAGTCTACTTGGATTTTAGGACAGTTCTGATACAAAAATATGCAAAAAATAGTTTTTTTGTTGGACCCCTGCTGCGTAAGTTACAGTTATCTCCAAAGACAGACTATCGCAGTGGTCTATAGTGGCAACACGTCCGACTACGGTGTGCATGGCAAGGTCCAAGGATGGAATCCCACCGTAAACGGTTGTGTTTATCGTGGAACTGTCATTGTGCAGAAGGTCTATACCTAGGCTATAAGTTGACGCAGCCTTATGCCGTCGGCGGGTTGGAAAATGAGTTGAAAATGGGAAAATGAAACCTAAAACATTCTGTAAAAACGCCTGTTGAAACAGCATGGTTTTGAGGCGACATTTAAAAGATGTAGTGTTCAACATTTTGTTACAGTCACTCAGTGACGGTTGAACACGGCTCACGTTCAGCCACAACTGATGTTGGTTGTGATGAATTTAATATTTTAGTAATAATTGAAACTTTAAAAGTTTAAGTTGAGAACGACAGGACTTTTTAGAATGACTACATAGCCGGTGACTACTGCCAAAGTAAATTTTCATTCTCAGAGTGGAACCTGCCAAAGGCCACAACATGTGACAACAATCCTAGGATTTCGGGATTTATAAACAGTCCAGGATTCTGGGATTGCAATTCCTAATGTGGAATGAAATTTTTAACTGACATATCTGCGTTTGCAACTATAATATAAATTACAGAATCCGTACAGATAACAATATGTAGGCCTATTATTAACAACAGTACACAGTATACAATGTATAGTTCTGATTGTTTCCAATTACTGTAGCCTAGCAAATTAGGCCCATAGGCTAGCTGGATAATATACACACAAGTAATGAAAGAAGTCTGTGGGCCCATGTTCAAATCGGAATGTAAATATCACAACAGCGCGATGTAAGTAAGCAGACGCCGTGAGCAGATGACAATGACGCATGTGATAACGTTTTCAACAGAAAAGCATCGACCTCGACTGTTCCACTGCACAAGACTCGTCGATTTAGCCTAATGTCAGTGGCCTAGCCAGAGGGGCCATGCCCCAAACAAATGGAACTTTTACGTGCCACTAAAATTTGAAAAAATAACCAATTTGTTGCAATCAGATTGTGTTCTTTCAATATGAAAATGCACCAAAACCGTTTTCGGCCGGCGCTCTGCCCCTATCCTGCTCGGATATCTTACCACACTCACCAGACTCCCTAGTTAGCTGGACAGAAGGTCACCCCTCCTCATCTGCCTCCCGTCGACACCTTCGGCGAAGTGATTAAGGAAGCCTTCGGGTACTCGCTTGTTACACCCCCAAACAAATGCCTAGCTGCACCACTGATATGATAAAACAGCAACAAAATCAGTCTGAATAAAGCCATGGTATCAAATACGACGTTACCAGTCAATTTCCTGACCACGTAGTCGTAGAGAATTTGATGTTCTGTTTTATTTACCTATGAATTCATTCCACCTTCTCACTGTAACCCCACCTATGAAATCCTGGATAAAGCGCCTAGCTAAGTTCACCCGCAGACGCATTGTATGCTGACTACGTGCACAACTGTAGCCATGACCTACTAGCATTAAAATCACAGCGCAGTCTTCTCGTAGGCCTACTTGTGACCACCACAGCTTAACGGACTTTTTCGTCCGTCAATTGCGACACTTAACCAATATAATAGCATAATGATCGAACGAAAATGAATAATCGACTGTACGTCACAGCATGACAAATGACGGACGCAACATACAAGAGGGGTATAAATGTTCCGCAGGCTGTGCTGGATATTTCTCTTTTTTTGGGTGGGGGGCAGTGGGGCTTACACGTTCTCGTCTCCAGTTTACCCCTCCTTCCTTAACTCCTCCCTTCTCTCCCCATCCCTTCTCTTATATATCGACCAGGACCAGATCCCTCTACCCTTCTCTTCTAAAACAATTTTAACTCTCAAGCAGAACACGACAACAAAGTTAGGCATACAGCTGTAGGACACTCAACACTTAGGAGGCTTGGCCCCAAGCCACTAACAGAAATATGCTATACATAAATTATCCCGTCTGAATATGCAGAATTGGTAGAAATCAGTCAGCAAGCGGTAGAACCAACATCCGTTGAACGCAATGTAAACAGCTATTATTGGAAGAAAGCAACATTGCAAGTATAACCAGAAAAAACTACCCATCCACATTACATTTATCACATTCACTACTTTACCTTTTGGCTCTCTCTTGTTTTAGACACTTTTTAAAGATAACAATAATAATAGTAATAATAATAAATTAGCAAGTTAAAACACTTCATATCAAAGAGAAACTTGTTGAACCAAACAAAAAAAACGCAGCTTAAACTGTCAACTTCGTTTCCAATAGATGGTATGTAATGTTTTTGATATGACATTTGATATAGTGTAACAAACACTATGTTTGTCAGTGACGTATGACTGCATAAATTTCGAAATGACAAACTCATTTTCTACATCAAAGTGAGAACTTTAGCCTACATTGCAAAGTGTATTACCAGGACAGTAAACAAAATTAACAGTTCTATGCAGCACTTATGCAATTATGCAGCACTTCAGCAACTGTACTTTCAGCTATTCGACTCCAGTGATATGAAATGGCACATCAAAAAGTACGAATGTACTATAGATCAGGAACTGGCATACGCTATTGCATAGGCGCCAAGCAGACGCCTCATGTTCACTCACCAGGTGGCATCAGTTTTCTGTGTGAAATGACGTCATGGCTGCCATCTTGAAAACGTGACGTCAAATTGAAAATATGACTCCGTAAATCCTTGCGCATTTACTTGAAGAACATTCCTGCCAAATTTCATCCTGATCCAATCTGAAACGATGGAGCCTTAGGCTTTTTTAAAGATGGCTGACCCGACAAGAACAAGCAAGAACAGTTCCTGATCTCAAAACAAACTTGTTCCTTTGTCATCTTTCTTTTCCATGGCAACTCAATAACAACATTAATTTCCAAACACACAACACAAAACAGACCAACAGTTCAGCACATGTTTGTCAGTGACGTATGACTGCATAAATTTCGAATGACAAACTTATTTTCTACATCATATTATGTTGGGTGCATGTTTGTTGCATCTTCATTAAACCATTTCTGATTAAATGAGAGCAGAAATGAAACCAGAGAGCAACGAAAATGACCAACAATAAACAAGTCTTGTACTGAAGTCTGAAACCATGTACAAAATGCAATCACTATTACAGATCAAATGACAGGCACTGCTAGCAGGCCACCAATGATGCAAAGAGCACCTTTGTACTGAACGCACAGCATTTCCAGCTGATAACATAACGAGAATTCTGATGCAGTAAATATAACACATGGCACAGAGTACAAAAAATATGGGTTACACTTAACAATGCATCAGACTATCGGACTAACAGGCTATAATGAACCCCAAACTCTAACCATAGTACGTTCGTCTTTTAGCCCAATACTCTAATAGCCCTAAAGTCCGATAATCTGTTACCCGACAGTCTGATATAGCCGGTTAGTCTGATGCATTATTAAGAGTAACGGCAAGAAATACTTTTCCCATCCACTCTACACGTGTATATATAATATAATCATACAACAGTAGTGCTATGTGACACATTAACCGAGGATATTACACAAAACAGCCACTTGAAACAGACTGCAACAAGACACTAACTGTGAGACATTATCACGGCATACGTAGCAAGCAGCATTATCACCACATACATGGCAGCCAATGATTCTCGACAAACACATTAGTCGACCAAGCAAACAACGTATATAACTAGCATGTTGACAATACACCATAGAAAAACAAACCTTACCAAACCGTGACGTTCATCACAACTTTTACCTTTATTATTATGGGGCCAATTTATGACGCCCATTATGCACTGCAGTCAATCTGTCTGTCTGTCTGTCTACCAGTATGCATTCCTTGTAGCATACATAACTGAGGATGCAAAAAGACATAAACAATGCTTTGGTGAAAGAAGGCCACTGAGACAAGACTGCATCACAGAGTGCTTAGAGATGTGATATGAATAATCACAGTAACTTCTAGCATCTGGACTAGCAGCAGCAGCTGCTGAAGACAAAAACAACATACTGATGATGATAGGATAATCAAACGTACATCACCAAACTCAGCTGCACCAATTTCATTTAGTAATTTACACACAGTCTACACAACAGATAACAACTCTATTGTTCTATTGCTTTCATTTTTTGTTCACTTGGCCTACTTTTCCAGATTGGACATAACTGAGGGGATTATCTCAGCCATCAGCTGATATGCCACACAAAAGCACCCACACAACTTGTGAATATCTGTTTGTCGACCTAAAATGTTTCAGTCAGAAATTTAGCATACTCAGCACTGAGTGCTCATGCCCATTAATACACATATATCAGTATTGGAACACTCCCCAAAGTCAGTACTTAACATTATTAACTAGGCGACTGCTGGAGTAAAGTTACTCTGTTTTGGGGTGCGAGACATGCCATGAATGAACTCCAGAAAAGTGTGCTGGTTAATCTCAGGCCAAACACTGCAGTAGTAGTACTTGGAATATTTATGCACGCACACATTTGGGACTGCTACAGTAGGTTTTTTGCAGAATTACCCAGGTTTGGCTGGTCCTCGAAAATAAACTTGCATTATTTTTACAGGTCAGTTGCCATTCCTCTCACCCAAGTAACAGCATCAGAGTACTGAAGGCTACGATACTAAGCACTCGGAATTCACAGGCCTCTGGCAGCAATATGCGTAACAATGCACTACTTTCAGAACAGAAAACACACTATCCATTAACATCAATGATGCAGTTCACATCAAAATATTTCTATACAGAAAATATTTCTGTTGTACTTACAAAACTACATTCAGCAGCAAGTCAAAAAATTAAAATACAAGCTACTTGTTTAATCCAGTTTAAGGACGCCATCATCTCGCACACAGTACACCCAAGACAGTTTCCCTATTATGTCATTAATGCTGATGTTATGATATCACTCCATCACAGTCTAACAAAGACAGAGGTTTGCTATAGCATCCCCATCCCCAAGTCACTTACACTGGCTGACCGCACATTTAAACATTGTTTTAAATCCCACTTTTAAACGCTCATTTTTATTCCACCTTATTTTCATTTTTAAAACCCTACTTAAGTAAGTAAGTAATAACTTGTTTATGTAGGTCAAAGTCTCAGAAGAGAATCTGGGTGCATTTGATAATAGCTGCTAGGTGGCAAGATAGGCTGACTGAAAGTAATGGGTTTCTAAATGATGTCTAGATGAAGAGGGTTTTTGAGTTCACTGAATGCTGTATATGACCAACCTGTCTGATGTAGACAAACATCTTCACAAATCTTTTGATTCTGACAGACGTCAAGAAAAACAAGCACAATGACACAGTCACTTTTAAACAAAAGACATTAATTATGCACCAACATAACATGAAGCTGTCTCAAAATGAGCAGCAGTCTCAGGTCAAACAAAACAACAATGCCGACCCACTGCTATATACCTGTAACTGCAATAACAAAAAAAAACAAATACGAATGCACTATGGATCAGGAACTGCAGATGCTGCTGCAAATGGACTGGGTATATGCTTCGTGTGCACTCAACAGATGGCAGCACTTTTTGGCGTGAAATAATGTCATGGCCATCTTGAAAGTGTGATGTCAAATCAAAAATATGACACTATCAGCTGATGCATATTTACTTGTATAACATTCCTGATCCAATTTGAAATGATGCAGCCTTGGGATTTTTTTGAAGAGGTCACTCAAACAAGAAGAATGACAACAAGAACAAGATGAGTAGCAATATGAGAACAGTTCCTGATCCAAAAACAAAACACTATAAAAGAATGATGGATCTTCTCACATCCAGAATGTACAGTTCAGATATTATTAATATTATTATACACCATCAAAACAGCAATTACAAATAATTACAACGCATCACAATCCATGCAGTAAAACACAACCGAGTGAACTCGATCATAACTGTCCTGCAGTTAAGTGAAAATATAATATGTGGCATTGTGGCTTAGTTAGAATTGAGTCTCCGATTATGCTTGCAATGCAAAAACCAAACAGCACTACAGCCACAGAATGACAGAGTGACAGAGATTATCTGGATTAGGGGTGTGCGGTTGGAAAAAATTACTTTGGTTCAGTTTTCGGTTCGGCTTTACAGAAAACTGCATTTTTTGGTTCAGTTTTGCAAAATAACTGTAGTTTCGGCTTTTTTGGTTTGGTTCTTGCACTGTGTGTTGTTTAATGTGCATGCACTCTACTGAGAGCTTTCCAGTTTATTATGTATGAAGAAAAACACTTTGACTGTTGATCCTATCAGGTTGGAAGATGAAACTGTGAAGAGACAACGTGAAAAATTGTCCCTAAACTGCCGAAATCGGTTTTAAAAACCGAAATGTGGAAACCGAGTTTTTGAATTTTTAGGTCAGTCGAGTTCGGTTTTTAGAAAACCGATATCTGACATTTTCGTCAGGTTCCGCACAGCCCTAATCTTGATATGCAATCTCAAGCAACAGGCTGTGTGCCGGCAGCCTCAAACATTTTGCGTCGATCCACGAGGCGTTCAAACTGTCTGTGTTCAGTCTCATCAATGTCAGGCTTACTGGACAATACCGGAAGATTAACAATCGCCTTGGGAGCAATACTGGCACGAGTAACAAATCGACCTTTTGCTGCAGAATTCTTTGAACCATTATCAGCACAAGTCGATGCTGAAGCAACAAAGTCATTAGTCTGTCCTTCATCTAAGCTTGGCTTCCGTCGCTGCCTTTGGCCAGGTGCATAATCAGTGCTACCTTGAAAGCTCTTACGTCCAACTTTCAGCGACGCCGATTCAAACTGGCCACGACGAGCAGCAGTAGATGAACTTGTAGGGAGTTGACTGGCTTCTCGTGACGTGCCAGCTTCAAATCGAGACTTCAGCTCCTTTATGCTTGGCCTTCGTGCCAGTACTGCATCTTCTGCAGCAGTCTGCAGAACATCGGAATGTGGAACGTTGGTCGACATGGCTGAGATTTGATACCGATAGTCACCAACGTACGAGGAATCTGTACCATAAACTTCTTTCTCCGACAAACCTAAACTACTGATAGCCTTGGCTGCCAATCCAGCATCGACGTCATTGGTGGGAACAAATGTTTCTGGAATGCCACAACTGGTTTTGCTAGTGTACTTACATTTCTCTTCTGTCACGGGTGAATACTCCGCAGAAGACTCTTGCTGGACCAATTGGATTTGCGGGAGGTAGCCAGATGGTGATGACTGAGAATTTCCATCCTCAGATTCACACACATTACGGCTGTATGCATCACTGCCCTTTGCCTGCCACTCAGCTTCAACGGCTCTATGAATTGCCGGACAAGGCCCACGTTCGGAATTTTGTTTGGAATCAGAATCTGCGGATTGATCGGTGCCGTGGGCCGCATGCTGATTTTGCTCACGCATCCACAGTGAACTAAGACTTCTGATAGACGGCATGCGATGTACTGAACTCGTTGACTGTCCGCCATAGATGGTATCATACAATTGTAAAGCAGTCACACTTAGCCTGTTTGATGAGCTCAGGTCCGGAAGCTGGTCATCTTTGGAATCCGACTCAGCCGGCAAATCTAGCGACATCTGTTTCAATTTCTCCTGTTCCATTTGCCACGCATTACTGTCAAATCGCTTCCACAGTCCCACATTTTGCACATCTTCAGCAGAAGTACTGCCAACGCTGTCCTGCATGTGTGAGCCACTGCAGAATGATGACAGACCATCACCGTTAACACCGGTCACTCTACTGTCGACACCAGTCGGTGACCGACTTGGGATAGTGGTATCAATAACAGTTTGAAATAAATCATTGCTGTCTGCAACCACGTTACTACGAGCTGGCGATGAAAGGCCTACTGAGTAACTGTTTGCCAGAGAATCGAACCCCTGGTTATACCGGTCACCACATCCATCTTCCCAGACGACTGTACGACTCGAAGATGAAGTGCAAGGCACTAAATTGCCACCCGGAGACGTGGCATCATCCTGATGGTAAAGTAGTGGTTGACTACTGTGACCATCAGACGTGGCACTAATGACGGCATCTCCACCGCTGGGCTGATATGATCGGCCAAAGAACTCAAAGACCGAACTGTCGGAAAACACGTTGCCGCCAGTCCAAGGCCGCTGCCCTGGAGGTGATGGCGCGGGATCCTTCCAGTGCAGGATGGATGTAGAACGACGTTCCCGAGGCGGCAACACCGGAGCTTGTAAATTAGAACCGGTGAAAAACTGCACCACTTCAACATCTGAAGTCGCTGCCCGAGTATATGCAGGTCCTGAACATAACAAACAGCTTAACTTTAAATTCATAAAATCGCATCTACGTGACAAAGTACAATACAATACTACATGACGATTTAACACATGTTTGTGAAAACTGACAGAAAACTGCCAGTACATGGAGCTGAAAAAAGAGAGGATTATAGAGAATGGTACAGTACAAAAATGTCTCCCATAAAGGAAAGAACATCATTAAGATAAGATAAGTATATAACTAAATATGCAGTGGAAAACTATGACTTACATGTTAAAACTACTTCAGTCACTGCAGTTAAATGAACAAAGAATGACTGATACAAAACTAGCTACAACAATTAACAGACTAGGTCGTACCAGAACTACTCGGGATGTCTTCAATATGAGATGGAATGTCACAAGAATGTGACATCCGTTTCACGTCCTGCCACTTAACTACTCAACACAACACAAAAATACGTAACATCATCAGAAACATGGAATTTTATAACAAACAATATTACTAAACACAATGCAATAAAATATCCAGCCTTGACAGCAGAGTTTGACGATATGCTGCCTTTGTTGCAGTTTAAAGATCAGAGAGAGATATAGAATCAACAACAACATTTGTTGACAATAACATAGCAGATGTTGAGACTGTAATCCAAATATAAGACAAGGTCAAACCATTGTATAAATAGTGAGACTAGTATGCCTACATGGCATTTGTTTTGATTCTGCCCAGCACTGGTGCAATATAGTGGCAGACGGGCTGGTGACAGATGATGTTCAAGTCACTAAAATGTGTGAAATAATTATTACACTACTGAAAATTGTCTAAAAACAGGAGGAAGAATTATCTATGTAAGTCTTTTTTGGTTTTTGGTTTGCATTCCAAAGTAAACACATGCAAACCATTCGCAGCCACCAAGAAGTACGTACAACAGAGGAAACAGCACACACACGTGTGACACATATACTACTCCCACTATTATACAA
>Ga0056132_1000472_pt1 | contig 10243 bp, 6 predicted proteins | sample WorMetLIZISLAND2_3_FD_71119 | JGI IMG/M metagenome (GOLD analysis project Ga0056132, IMG submission 71119) | Marine gutless worms symbiont microbial communities from Max Planck institute for Marine Microbiology, Germany - Olavius clavatus LIZARD... ...
GGTATAAAGAGAAAGAACGAAAGGGCAAATTTGGAGAAATAGATGAGAAAATAACGCGCGATGAGTATATATTAGATTGGTCACAGTCTAAAGTATTTCTTGTGCTATTTATTATTGTTGCAGGTCAGAGTATTGTTCAGTTATCTTTAGTCGGAAAGAAATCGAGTTTCGGTGGAATTGGGTATGATGCACTCTTCTTCGAAATGCCATGAAAGCGACAAAAGTTTTATTTATATCTGTAAATTACCACTTATTTCATTCGCACGGATATTTATGTCAGCGAGGATTAGATTAATACACACTGGAGCACATGCCCTCTTGTCTTCCAACTGTTTAACTTTTCAGGTCACTCTAGAGCCGCACATACTCTGACATTCGACTCCATATGGTTGCCTCAATGCCTATTCAGTAAAAATATACATGCCTATAGTTTCGTCACTGTTTATTACATGTATGTCATAATATTTTTGTGTTAAATGAAAAATGTTAAATGTAATACCGATTATAGTGTCCACAATGACGAGTCACTACGCGCCACTGTACAAATGAGAGAAGTCAGAAAGCGGGATATAAGAAAGAGAGAAGAGATTGTGATTTTGTGTGTCTTCCTCTCTGAGTTTTGTGCCTCCCCTCGCACCAAATCCTGGCGACATCAGTGCTTATAAGTTATACCACATGTTTACTTTCTTTATCCAGTGTCTACAGAAATTATTGTTATTTTTATAGGTCATACGTAACGCAGCTGCTCTACAGTGTCAACGCCGATGGTGTAATGCTATCGCCAGAAATGGATGATCCACCTGACGTGGAAAGTCTTACCAGTTCCATAGAGTCTGATGTGGATGGAGTTTCCATGTTCCGCGGTCAAGACATTGTCCGAGGGGACAACATGTATTCAGTGTCTATAGTTGGAGTTATTCAGTCGCGTCAGAATCTGACAGATGCCTTGACGTCTGCCTGGGAAACTTCTCATAGTATGTGGTATTTTTTGTTTTAGTTCATAAACGTAACTTGGTGGATCAGGAACTGATCCGATGTCGCTACTCATCTTGTTGTCCTTGTTGGGGCGACCTCTTCAAAGAATCTAAGGCGCCGTCGTTTCAACTCGGATCGGCATAAAATTTGGCAGGAATGAATAATAGCTTTAAATGTGCATCTGTAAATGCGCATCGATTGACTGAGTCGGATTTTTCACGTGACGTCATACTTTCAAGATTGCGGCCACGACGTCATCGTTTCATGCAGAAGTGCTGCCATCTGGTAAGTGCACATGCAGTGTCTGTCCGGCATATGCAGCAGCGTTCGCCAAGTGAACATTGGTTATCCGGTTACTGTATGATAATAAGGGGCGTGGAAGCAAGTTTTTTTACGGTAGGATGCCCTTCCACAGTCTCAGCCAGCCAACAGCGTTAAAGCACTGACGTCTAATAGACATATTAAGTTTTACAATCGACAGGATGCCCGGCCCGGCCTGTCACCCAATCAACAGTGTCAACACACTGAAGGCATAAGACAATGACGATAGATGTTTTTTCAAATTTAAATTAATCTTAATCAAATCATAGTAATGACTGTCGACAGTAATTAAGGTGCCTGTAAGCGGGAGAATGTAAAGTGTATAATGCACTATTGTAAGTTTACGTCAGTAGTACTGGACGTGTGTCAATGCAGTGGTCAGTGATGATTGTAGGCGGGTGCACTGTCACTGTGCGTGGACTTCACAGAAGACTCGTTGTCGTCACTGGACAGACGCAGTCAGTATTCATTGTCCATTTATACTTCGTCATTTCATCATCATCATCATCATCATCATCATCATCATCATCGTGGTCGTCGTTATCGTCGTCGTCGTCGTCGTTAGCACAGAGGCGTCCAGTTTGAAAGAGGAACAGTTGATAAAAAAGCAAACCTACATGAAAACTGAAACAGGCAAATTCTACTCTAGAGTCTTTTGAACATTTAAGCCAAATGTCATCAAAATTGACCCTTAGATTTTCGAGCTATACCGTTTCAAATTTGCTCGTTTTTGAGACACAGTGTATAAGCTGGTTATGGTTTCAGTGGACGCTATTATGGTGCACGTATTGTGCAGTGTCACGGTGTCACAAATCACAATACAGAACGTTGTGTATCGCTGACGTAGGTCTGAGGTGACGCTGATCTACTACGTGGTTCAGTGTGCCGGCCGGTCGCTGTCCCCAGTGAACGATCCTCCTCCAACGAGCCTTACCACCAGCCTGCAATCAGTCAACCAGAACGTGTACAGTGGTGCCGCTCAGAACCTGCTCCACGTCCGTTCCATACTGATCCACGGTCGTCTGTTATCAGCTGGATCTATTGCCGAACTGCTGGCTGCTATTCGACAAGCCTGGATGAGTATTAACAGTACGACGAGTCATTATGTTACTATACTTGTCCGGTCTTGTGCATCAGTATAGTTGTAGCGATGGTGACGATTATATCATTGACATATTGAGAAATTATTCAAATTAACGATCTAATCGTTAGTCACGTCATTTTATTACCGCGCGATGCTACGCAGTGAGCGGTTATGCCAAAGTAAGTTGTCCGTCTGTCCGCCTGGGACGTTCAGGTATGTTTTCACACAGGTTGGAATACGTCGAAAATAATTTCACGGCCGAATAGCTTAAGGTACCTGCTCCGATTGAGCCCAACATCGCCGATCTGGTCCAACGGAAACACCCCCAAAATCGGGTGGAATAGGGGTGGGGTGGGGTCATGAGCATGAGCACAAAAACCTGCAATATCTGTGAAACGGTGCAAGGTAGGGCTGACATTACTATAATAATATATATAATAGGAAGTCGCATATACGCTTTCGATTGGTACCAAAATCAATGGCCTTGGATGACCTTGAACGGCCGAAACGCCCCTCTTGCAGAAATTTAAAAAAAATGAACGGATATCAACGCTGAGAATTAACATGAAGGGTAAATTTAACATAAACAGGGAACATTGGAACAAATTGCATTAATAAACGCAGGGGGCTCAAGCCTCGAGGCCAGTGTGCTAACAGACGCCCGGTCTCCAATAAATGATCATACATTTTAGTCCACTATCAATCATTATTGTTATGATTGCGATTGTGGGCAGTAAAGGCCAGATCCATTCCACGTAGCAAGTCCACAACATGAACAAGTCTGCAAAATAAACGACAAGTCCGTAACAAGTTGGCAGCTTCCCTAGCTGTCTACGGGAAAGTTACGGGGAAACCTGTGTAATGGATTTTGGGCATACACTGTAAGTAGATTACGGCGAAGTGCATAGCTGCCTACGCGCCGGCTTCTCTGCGACAACTGAGCGTCTTGTTCTAACAAAACGTGCGGGTCTTTCTTTACATCTATATACTGCAAGTCCAGCACATGTGAATACAAATAGAAGAGCAATAGGACGGCTAAACATCGTTCAGTTGAAATAGCTCACAACTGCTAACATTTACACTATCTGCCGACTGATATGTATCTCAGTATATTGTGCTCAGTTAACTTCAACAACAGCTGATCGAGTGGACGGTGGACTCGTTGGCGACTGAGTTTGTGACGTGCGACTTCAATGCAGTCGAGACTCTGAGCGAGTAACGTCACTGGGCGTCGTAGTTTCATCTGGCATTGAGTCATCAGATACAGCGACAGATTCAGCTGAGATATTGCAACATGGTTGTAGTCTTTTCTGCATGACGGATCTACGAGAGCCATGAGTCCACTAAGGCAGACAAGGTCGTCATCCACCAACTGAATAAACTCCGAAAACGTTAATACAAACGACATTCTTTCACCAGCACCGATCAGCGTGTGTACGTTCTGTGCAGACAACAGTAAACACCGCCGATACTCGCCACGTTTGTACGCGTACAGCGCCTCAAAGTCTGTTGTGACAATCGGAATTACAGAACCGAACTCTCGCGCCTCGAGCTGACGAAATATTGTCAGATGTTCAATTGCAGACCGCTGTAGTAACTTAACTAGTTCTGATGTGTCCAACTGACCCGATGTCACTGGCTTAGTTGTCTCTCTAGACGACGTCGGTTTTTCACTGTTTGCTGAATGGAAAACTATGACATCAGTGACAAATATTTGTGATGATTCACTGAAACACTTTTTATATCGTTGAACTTCATCCGCTGATGACATTGGTGTGAACTGGCGACACTTGACGACTGACTGACATCTGATGTACAGATAATGTGCCAACAATTCCGTGCTAAAGACGCTGACATAGTGTGTTTGTTGTTGTTGATTCAATGCAGCTGTTCGTACGAACTGGTAGAACACAGCTAAACCTAATGCATTGTCAATGTCGTCGTCAATCTTTGGCAGAAGATCTCCTTGTACAACATGTAAACTGCACTGCGAGTGATCACGTGACCTCGTCACCACTGTACAATGATCTATCGCTTTCTGGTACTGTCTTGTAATGTAGTACAAAACTGCCAAGTAGACATTTGCCAGGCAGCAGATGGAGTCGGTGTCAGAGTCTTTACATCTCAACACTCTGTACAGATATGCCTTGGACAGTTCAATCTCTATCAGCTGCACAGTGCTGTGTGAGTTATTCCCTATTACTTTCATCAACTTGGCGGCTTGACTCAGCGACAATACACTGCTGTGTCGTGCATTGAGACAACGACGTACATCGTTACACTGTAGACATACTGTTGATAAAAGATCCAACATTTCATCTGTCAGTGGATTTCTGTTGGTTTGGGAGGCAGTTTGAAGAAACATTACTGCAGTAAAGTAGGTGGACAGAAGTTCATCAGTCTTTGACAGTTCTGTCATCAAATATGAACTCTGTCGTACACTCTGAGACAGGCGATACAGCTGACTGTGTATGAAGAGTTGAGCAAATAAAGCACGAGTCCAGTGAATTAGCAGCGCATCGTTTAATCTCCAGTCAACAAGCGCTGAAACCGCGTCTTGTTTTAGATGCGTACTGATTTCATCAAACAACCGTGAAACTCTGCTGTCGAGACGAACTTGACGAAGATCACCACATTTACGTATATAATTGTTTACGAACCACTGGGCTAACCCTGCTTCTGTGAAGGACTGTAAAATGTGTGCCGTGTTTTGAATTAGCTGCGAGTTGTGACAGTTGTCAAGTGAATGGAATAAGTCAGCGTTATTGATGAAATAATGTGGACAGCATGCATCATTCAACCAGTCAGCGAGAATGTGTAACAATCTGATACAAATTCCTACAACGTTTAAGTCATCAATCCACCAACTCCTTCCTTTCATTTCACAAGCCCACAACATCAAAGTTTTGATGTTGTAATTACTGAGTATTTTACTTCCAGTGTTGTCTGTAATTTCTGTCAAACCCTCGGTCTTCATGAAGGATCGTAACATGTGATAGACAATCTGTTGCACTTTCATCCAGCTGCTTAACAGTGTAATTTCTGCTCGTGAGAATGACAGTCTGTACTGATTATTGCTCATCCAGTCATCTTGTCTACACAGACGATGTGCCACCTGAACCACATCACATCCGTTACTGACAACACGATCAAGAGTTGCTGAGTCTGGCCAGCTGTAGTTTCTGTGTCGTGTTGACCAATCAGTGGCTTCTGGAGGCCATGACAGACAACGTACACATGGTACCATATCTGATGAAGACAATGATCCAGATTTATAATGTGGCGAGATAGCTGACAGTTTTTTGTCTGTAATTTTCGTGACAAACGCCGGTCCTTGTATCTTCTCACCAAGCAAATCGTGTGACACATACTGATGTAGACACTTCACAGCGTTGCACTTACCGTCATCAGTGATATCCATGAGTAAGTATGACGACACTAAATACACATATCCCGGGAACTCGCTGTCAATAATTTCAAGAACAAGCACATCACCGTGAAACTCATCTGGTAACTGTGTAGGAGGCAGGTGTCCTTGTGGTATTGCCAGCTGAAAGTTCGTGTGAAACATTATGTCAACGTCACCAACACACGACAATATCGGTTCAATGTAGAATTCAGCAACACTTCCTGTTGACAGCGGAATAAGGTAAAATTCATCAAACGCTACATCCTCACTCACTAGAACTGAGGAAAAGATCAAAGCCGTCATATCGTCCATGTCCAACCGTCGACGTGGTAGACAAGTGTTTAGAAAAAACTCACTTACGATTCCAGCAACAACTCCATCATCCGCCATTGTTACACGCAAAGCAGTGACAACGATCTGAGCAGGATGTTTGAGGTACGGTAGCGCAAGACCAAATAGGCTGGATAAAAACAATTGACGACGCTCGCCCACTTTGCGTTATTGCCTAGGCAGGCTATATAGTGCAGACGCCACCAGCTGCGTACACTGTAACTATTAAGCGTACGCAGCAACTGTTCTAAAGCGCTGAGCGGTTGTTCTGTCACGTATTACTCATTGCAGGTACACTCCTGCTAAATTATTATACACATCTTTATTTCGAAAAGGGCAGCCCAAAAAACAAAATAACAACAAGAAAGCTGAGCTACTGCAAAGATGACTGCGTGATGCTTATGTGAAAATTTTCGCGTGTCTCTGAGTACGCCCACGGCTACTTTTCCCAAAATTTTTCTTCGGCTTTTGTTTCGATCGATCCTATGAATGTGCGTACAAAATTTGAAGTTCGTAGCTTTACCCGTTCCTGAGATAATAGGCGTACTTTAAAATGAGGGCAGTCCCTTGATACGCCCACGCTCCCTTTTCTACAAAACTTTTAATGGGCTTTTGTTCGGATGGAGCCTGTAAATGTACCGGCCAAATTTGAAGTCCGTAGCTTTAACCGTTCCTGAGATAATAGCGATTGAAGTTTTGGGTGGGGTTGCGAACCACAATCTTGGGGAAGAGGAGGTCTTAGGGGGTCGGAGATGGTACCGTTCGAAAGGGCGTTGGTGATTTCCTATAGGCCTTCCATCATAGTAACTTTTCCTCTATCTTTACGCGTTTCAGAGATATTGCGCTTTTGTACTCCAGCACGCCACTTTTCCCACCCCATTCTAGCCTCCCCAAAATTTCCCCATGATCCCCTGGAATAGGTGGATGGCCTTTGGGCTACGAAGAGCGAAGGTGTTGGGCTAATTGTTCGTGCAGTTAGTTCTCAAGATTCCAACCTATGTCGTCCTGATTCACCAACGTCACAGACAGACGGACATACGGACGGACGTCGACATGGAATCACAAGACCACCCTAATTTTGGGGGTTTTCCCGTTGCACCAGGTCGCCCATGTTGGGGTCAGCCTGCGCATAAGCCTTAAGCTATTCGCCATGAAATTATTTTCGAACAATTCCAATCTATGTGATCACGGTAGCTAAACGTTACAGACGGACAAACAGACAAAGAGACGACATACTGTGACATAACCGCACTCTGCGTAGCGTCGCGCGGTAAAAATCACTAGGACGAGATATGCACTCAAACGAACGCCTTCTAGTAACTTAATTATATGTTTATTTTAGTGGAAAACAAAATCTACAACCACTTCTGATCACTTTTTTGATGACCGTAACATTTACAGACTACTCGGATCAGATCATATTGGGAATATGAACATTAACGGTTTTTTTTATTCTGGAGCCGTTCACTTCATGTGAAGGCCCTATATTATAATTTATGCGTCTTTCTTCGCCTGACGAAGAATGAACACTTCAGCGTAAAGTAAGCATGTAAGTGGTAAATTTATATAATGTGTAATTCTTCTAATAAACTGTGTGTTTTGCGTCAGGGGCTGCAGTTGAGGTCTATCTCTACAGGAACAGAGGTCAAAGATCATTCTACGACGTTCGCACAATGTAATCATCCGCAAATACTAACACAAGAAGCTCAGCTACCGCAGAGAAACAGCGCGTCAGCTGTGCATGTGCATGTATTCTATCTAGGCTGGCTAAGTGATCGTGCAATGCACAGCACCCCGCAGAATCGCAGATGTACAACAAGACTATAGTGAAATCGTATCAACAGTATCAGTATCAAAAGAAAGCGTCCGACATACGTGGCCGATGAAGTTTTCTAACATTTTATACCAACATACATCTTTCAAGGTCATCTGCCTTTGTGTCATTAGAAAGCCGTTAAGAGCTTTCATAATGCAACCTCTTTTTCGCAAAACTACAGTTCGTTGGCCACATTTTTTTGTCGCTGACTTTTAAGGCCCATGTTCACTCAGTGATGCATTGTCAGCTCTGAAAGAAACAACATACAGAGGGGTTCAAAAAGTCGTACCCCTGTTTTATTTTTGCGATAACTTATGTAAATGTACACCGATTTTAACCATCTGTTAGAACATGAAATTTATGACACATAAAAGTAAGTTTACGACTTCCATTTCATCTGTATTTTGTAACCGCCTATACTTAGCAAATCATGCACTACCGCTAATACTGATGCTATATTTTTGAATGTGTAACATTTTAAAATTTACTCAAATCAGCTTAGTACTTATTCCATACCTGCTTAATTATTCACAGCAATTCTTTGTGTTTATCATGGATGAAAATTTAAGACGGTGGAATTGCTGAAGAGAGCGATAATCACCGAGTGGCAAGAAGTATCACAACGTTTCATTGACAGTAGCATCAACGAGTGGTGTCGTGGTCTTGTATGTGTTGTAAAGAATGACTGAGGACATGTCGAACACTGCAATCTCGCTTGAATAACGGCGTTTATTAAGCATTACCGTTACACAAGATTGCTTAACAATTACACAAGATTGCTTATGGGCCATTAACATCAATAAATCAAACATGTATAGCGTTGATATTGGCAGTAGTGTGTGTTTTACTTGCTAGTGCGATTACAAAATAAAGGTGAAGTGGCCGGCGTAATCTTACTTTAACGCGTCATAGATTTCTCGTTTTAACAGTGAAAAAAATGGTCAAAATCGGTGTACATTTGCGGAAGTTATCGCAAAACCGCGTACCGCTTTTTTGGACCACCCGGTACGTAGGCTACGTCGCGTTCGCTAAGTGCACTTTAAGATGAATCGGGCATTCAAGGTCATCCTTGATGCTGTCAGCAGAAACCCAGAACGGGCGGGCTGTTGTCGTAAATCGTAATGTACAAGAATGTCGACGTTATTTCCGACACAGGCGAAGATATATCATCGGGAATACTGCAATGCAACTTCGTCGATTTTAACCACCCCACTCTCCAGTTTGACAACAGTAATCTGAGAAATGCTTTCGAATATCTATAAATAACTTATATTGCCACAAACGTGAGTCATTTACCTACATTTGTGCTGCTAATAGTGTGGGTCTGTGTTTGTTACTTTTCACGCAATTATTTTTGAACGTCAGTCCCTCTGAGTCAAGACGTTCTGGCCGAAAACGGATTTTGACGTGAAATAGCCACTCAAGGTCATTCTAGCCTAGGTCATTCATTTTGCAATCAATCACAGGCCGACAAGGGGTAGCATATCGCCATATAATATTGCTGGCCTTATCTCTAAAGTTTGCGAAGAAGTAGCCACCTAAATCGTCAAAAATTACCGTCGTCGACAACCCCACAGTCGTTTGACGCTCCCGCCCAGAGGAACCACCGCGAATATCCGCATGCACGTTATATTTCTAGAAACTACACTCATTTGCCTACATTTTTGCCGCCGATAGTGTGGGTCTTGGGTATATCTTCATTCAAGTGTTTGCAGTGGGCTTCAAAGGACGCATCTTTTCTGCAATAGAGTGCGTACAGCGCTTTCCATAGCAAGCTATGCTGACGCGCTGTAATTCAAAAGTTTTCAGTACCTGTATTTTATAAACTGTAGTTTTTCGTTTTTACTGAAAGTTTGTTGTGCCGTTGAAGCCATTTTGATGTTCTGAGTGTCGAACTGCGTACGTTTTACATGAAATATTCATCGACTGATTATTGTGTCTCACTGTTCACGCGGGCCTTGTTGCCGGAAATAAATTTTATATATGAACTTTATTTCGCCAAAAACGGCAGCACAATACAATATAGAAAGTAAAATAGAAATACAAAATATACAAGTTATACAAAAACGTTGCTCAAAATTATACGAAAAAAATCCAAGCTAATCACTGGATTTAATAAAAGGAATAAACAGAGGAGAGTTCATCACAACTAACTTTCTACAGAACCTGGCTCGTCTATTAGCAATCGCAGTCTCAAAACAATAACGTTCACACATTTCACTAATAAAATCAACATCACTGCCCTTAACATGAAATATTTTAGACAAAGCACAGAACCATGCAGACTTAAGCTTAATGATAGCTGTGT
>Ga0056132_1000474_pt1 | contig 10235 bp, 7 predicted proteins | sample WorMetLIZISLAND2_3_FD_71119 | JGI IMG/M metagenome (GOLD analysis project Ga0056132, IMG submission 71119) | Marine gutless worms symbiont microbial communities from Max Planck institute for Marine Microbiology, Germany - Olavius clavatus LIZARD... ...
GGGCTTATGTCCTCGTGGGCTTTTGTCCTAGGGGATTCTGTCCTAGGGGATTTTGTCCTAGGGGCTTTTGTCCTACACTCGGGCCACTCGATGGTGCCAGAGGCACCTTTAGACCACAGAGGTCTGGGCCTGACCAAGCCCTCCACCTTCCTGAGGCTCCCGTCCCGAGGCGTCCCTCGTGTTGCTCGCAACCTGCTTAGCTGACTCACCTAGTCCCCGGAGTCAGTCGTAGGTCGGTGTAAAATCGTGTTCCTATAGGGGAACTTCCTATTCACCCTTTCAGACAGTTTTGTTGTAGGATTGTACGATGTATCGTTTATCCACAATGCACAGCGTTACAGACAGTCGAGACAGACAGACAGAGTTGACAGACAGACATGAGTATCATGCCTACAGCCGGTGCTGTACGATCGGCTAAAATATTGTTATATAGAGTTTACGTCGCTACTTATATCAGCTGAAAGTGTTTCTCACTTTTTTCCTTGGCATCATTCCGGTATGATGAATTCTGCTCGGACATTTCGTCAGGGGGCGCTCCTGCAGCCAGGTTGTCGTCGATGTTGACTGGGGGTGGAACGGAAACATCACTGGAGGCTTCAGACATACTATCGGCATCGCTGTCGCCCATAGCCACCAGCATAGAATCACCTGCGTACAAACAAACGATACAGTAAACATTCTCAACGAATATAAGCATATAAGCAGATACGATACGATAAGATGAGAAATTACAAAGTGCGAAAAACGGACGAGAAAAACAAGAAAAAGCCGTGGAAATGACTCGAGATGACAAGATGTACTGAAGATCGTCAAAAAGGCGTGTTTTTGAGCCGCTGCTGAACCAGGATATTCACCGAAAAGGACGTTCATTACCGGCTATCACAACCTGCAGAATCATCAATGAATCAAGAGAACAGGACCTTTATTTCTGTTTGTTTGGAACTAGCAATGGTTTGCGGCCTTTAAAATATCTTGTTTCAATAATTACCAAAGGTTTCCAGAAGAACTCTTCTAAATACCTAACGTAATCGGTGGAAAGCTGGCAAAAAGCCAGTAGTCGGTTCTATGACAGGGGACGCCGCAGTAAAAATTCACTCACATAAATACGTAACATGTGGGTCAAGCATTGTCCAGCTGTCCGTTTCGTTCGTTCCTTCATCCATCCATTCAGTCATTTCCGCTAAAGTATTCAATGATGCATGGAGTTCATGTTCGGCGATGCCCGAAGTATCTAGACCGAACTGTTTAACTGACTTTAACTGGCTGCTAAATTATGCAACAACATCACGCCTCCGCCCATCTGCGCTATGTCGTTCCCACGATTCCAACGAAATAACTCGGTGAGCGCACGTTCTCCGTCGTACGTGGATCCATCTGCAAGGAACTCAATGCCTGCCGCCGTCATTCGTTGAAACAATGTCGCTGCAGCGTTCAAGGGACAACTCAAGGCTCACTATTTAATCTAGCTTTTAATTTTATCTTTAACGCATTTCAGTGACGTTTGAAATACGCGATAGTACAGTAATTTTTTCATTGAAATTGGTGTAGCATTATTCTTATTAAATAATGCATGCTTCTGTTCGTAAATTGTTTTCTCAGTAAATGTAATTAGTAAATTTACTAATGGTTAACCATAAGTGCTTCAGCCTGGTCGACCTTCTACACTGTTGGCGTTGCAGGGTTATGTCATATCAGCAAATAAACATGGATGGATGGAATGTAACACTGTAACAGCAATATAACTACACAGCAATCCGGTACGAGCAGTACAACAAGGCATCAGCTGCACTGAACTGCTCTATTGCTATGAAAAGCTGCAATGCTTTGGAAACAATAAACAAATGTATGAAGGAGAACAAACTTTATAAACTTTATAAGTGAAATTTATTTTTTAATGGCCATTTTTCGTATTCCTTTAGGGAATATATACATTTTTAAAAATTTGAACGATGGAACAAATGCTGAGAGTAATAAGTCAAAGTTACACGGAGTAAGGGGAGTCAATAAATAAATAAATAAATAAATCATCTGTGCTTACCTGCCAATTCCGCGTCAGTTGGTGGACATTCACTGGTGTCGTAATCTAGAAGTCGCGGATCTGTTAACACCGGTGCCGTGTCCATGTATCGCTCGGAGTATACTCTTCCATTTACACCTCTGTTCAACACAGTAGGCTACACAGATCGCTATACTCTACAGTGTCACTGGTTCGAGGTTGTGTTTGTGCTTCTGATTGTATGAAGTTCGAGTAATAGGTTATTCATGTGGAATCATGTAGCCAGTTTAAGTGGAGAATTAGCACGTTCCATTAACACCATCATGCGGCCGAAAAAATAAAGTAAAAACGCGTATTCCTACATTTATCTCTGTTTTCACAACAAAATTCTAACACCGCTGATATTTAACTGATCGACGTTCACGCACTACGATGGGCTATAATAGCCCATCGTAGTGCGTGAACGTCGAATTGGCACGATAATGTTGTCGTCCGCCTATCTGTGACGCTGTGCACTGTGTCTAAACGATACATCCTACAGCCCTCAAATTCCTCAAATGTTCGCGTCATTCCAGACAAGGTCTATAAAAATGACGTACGTCGTACAGTCAAAGATGTCTGAACAAGCAAAAAGTACGATCGGCTATCTCAACAACAGCTGGGCTTCTTGTATATTACCTTCTTAATTCCGGCTCATCGTCCCGGTACAGCGGTTGAAGTCCATAAGCGTTGCTGAAAGAATTGTCGGCACTGTGACTAGAATTGTGTTGCTGACCGAACTCGTCGATGATTTCATCAGGCGGCAAAATGTCGCGATCATTGGCGGCTGGTGGCGGTGGTAGAAACAGTCTCGGCTGTGCGGACGCTGAAACATGACCGTTAATTTAACACTTGATTCAGAAATCAGTTTATACAGGGTCTATACCAAAACGGCCATGAACCAAAACGACCCCGACCAAACGGCCCATAAATTTTTGATATGTCCAAAACAGCCCATGGCAAGATCCAAAACGGTCCACAAAATTAATCATGCCACACTGTATATTATTAGACTTGGTCTTTAGGCACTGTAGTTTACGAAGTGTTGTACGGTATCATCGTTGTTAAGCCCTGTCCACACTGCGAGTGTCGCCAAAAACGGCGACTGTCGCCAAAACAGAGAAGGAACAGGGAAGGATCTGCTCGCACACCACAGTGAAGAAGAATGCTTTGTTGCACCTGCACGCAATGTAAATTGTAACTTAAAGAACAGATCACCAGTACCAGTTATGTCCTATATAAAACTTCATAAATAGTACAGAGTCAGAATCAAGAAATTACGGTAAGTACCCTGAAAACATGTAGAATCGTTTCTACGTTCCAGAGCCGCGGAATTGACATCAGTGCGGACGAAGTTATCGGACGAGTTCGGCTGGATCATGTAAGCCTGAGGATTTGGAATGCATCCACCTGGAGCCGGTGTGGATATCGTCGCCAAGCCGCCGCTGCTGGCGCCGCCGACTATGGTGGTGCTGGCGTAGGGCAAAGCGACTCCACCTGGTGGCCGACCGCAGAACGGGCGACACGCACCACCTTCGCCTGGGTGGTCGTTGTGCTGTAATGATTCCACTGTATACAGCAAACACGTGACGTGACACATTTCAGATCAGGAACTGATCTCATATCGCTACTATCTTCTTGTTGGGACGGGCGTCTTCAAAAAAAGTCTAAGGCTCCATCGCTTCAAATCGGATCGGGGTGAAACTTGGCAGAAACCTCATCACGTAAATACGCATTGACTGACGGAGTCCGACTTTTTGATTTGATGTCGCACTTTCAAGACGACGGTCGGTCATGACGCAGAAAAAAATGCTGCCATCTGGTGAGTGCATACGCAGCGTCCGTCCGACACATAGCAGGCCTAGCCTAACAGCGTTCGCCAGCTGCCAGCAAGTACTTCCGTCTACAGTTCCTGATCCATAGTAAATACGCATTTGTTTTCATTTTCCTGTGTTCAGATCCTGCAACAAACTTCTCAGAATGACCTCCAGACACAACTCCTTTACCTAACCGAATTGTAACACGAATTTTGATCAGTTTTGGCCCAACACACACGTTAGTAGATACTCAGCTATTAAATGAAATGCATGTTTCTTCAAATAATTTCATTTCGACTTATTTGAAGCTCACTTCACTCCGACTCCGACGCCGACTCGGTAGAGAACAGTTGGCGAGAATCGACACGAGTCTGAACAATTTTCTCGACGTCGACGTCGACGGCGAAGTGGAGTTAATTTGTGTTGAGCATGACGACATGCTCTTTGAATGTCCTGCTCTACACAATCTGCATATAAAACACCTCGGACCAGACTTTGATGATAAACAAGTTCTGGTTAACAATCCTGAGGACGTCGCGGGGTTCCTGCTGGAGATGATCGACCACTCAGCGGTACTATCTTGATCCTGGCCAGAAGACGAAGAAGAAGAAAAAAGCTAATTTAGAAAATTATCAATAAACTCAATAGTCGAATGTCTATTTATATTGTATTGCGAAAGTGATGTGACCTATGATAAGATACAATTTACACAGCTTAGTAATGCAATATGATGGCACTTCAGTGATAAGCCTGATAATAATCGTGTACCAGTTTAAGATAACAGTACATTGTGGTGGTTTGAACTCTCTGAGCGCCTTCTTGTTAACATAACATTGATAACATAATGTTATCAATTATTATCACTCACGCGTTTGATAAGTGTGTCCAACGACACTGCCTGTTGCCTTGGAATCACCGTCGCTAGGAGACTCGTTGTCATAGCAACACGGCGGGATGCGAGCCTGGGTGTTGCCACGGTAACTACCATTGGTGTAAGGTGGCACTGAGTTAACCATGGTCCCGCCTCCATTGCACGCACTTGTCGCTAATAACGGCATCTGATTGGCTATGTACGTCGACCTGATGGAATACACAAACGATAAATAAAACGTGATACAGTAATGCATAACGTACGCTGAAAAACTGAAGAGAACACAGCTAAGACTAACTCATGTATCCAAGGCTAATGAGAAAGAAAACTAGAAATAAGAATTAGCTAAGTTTTGCATTATGTGCACTATCATTTCTATTTCTTTAACTGTTTTTCTTTTTCTACCAATGACTGTGAAATAAAGATTAACCAAAACCGATTACTGCAAAACGCAAAGTGCATTTAGACAGTCTGCTAGGGTCCAAGAGATTATCACAATATGATAATATCGTACTATTTTACACTATTATATATTAATAAAACAAGGCAATAATTTGTTGGATTAGGCCTAGTACATTTTAAGCGCAATTTGTCTGCTGGAGCTTCAGGTCCGATACACAGAATAAAAATAAAGACAATGCATTTTATTTTGTAAGTCATTTCTGTGCACTCAAGTAACTGTAATTACACCAGAAAAATATGTTCCTGCAACTATGGGCCTAGAATAGAACTCTGCCAACAATAATACGATAAAACACGGAAACTAACGAACCTCAATGCATTTTCTGACGTGTGCACTGTGACTACAACACACAATGGTAATCAAGGGTTAACTGACTCATAATTTATACTTCACATTGTTAAGACAGTAACTCATTAACATGCAACATGTAAGCTATTCGGCTAATGTAAAATGACCCGCTGGCATCACGCAGCATTCACACGGGAGTCATTAGACGGTAGGCTGAAATGATCATATATGAAAGTGTTGTGCAATCTTGATGGTAATGTATAAGAGATACCTTTCCTGATACCTTTCCCTGGGCGTGCAGCTGTGCGATACCTGGATAGGCTACCTGTTTCAGGAAGTGTTCTTAGTGCCGTAGGACATGCAAATAGAAAGAATGAATAACAGTGTTAACAGCAATAGCAACAACAATCGCAGATGCAGCAACAGCAAGAAGAAGAAGAAGAAGAAGAACAACAACAACAACAACAACAACAACAACAATAATAATTAATAATGATAATAATAATGATAATAATAATAGTAACTTTTTATTAGTTGTCATATTTTCCTTTTCTTATTAGTATTTTGTTCTAGTTTATTTTTTTCTAACATTTGCTGAATATAGTTGTATATTATTACTCTTGTTAAAATTTGAATCTAGATGTGACATAATGTTTGTTAGTTAAGTTTATTGTCTTTATATTTAGTTAAGGTTTTTCTGTTTATTTCATACCTTGTGGTGAATCAAGATGAATATAATTATTATTATCATTACCATCAACAAAATGCAAGTTGTGTCACTGACCAGGTCGGGCGCGGTTCTTGGGGACCTTCTTGCCAGCCTTGTGTCGCCGATAGATCCACACACTGAAGAGACAAAGTACGGACCATACAATAGCACCGATGACCACGATCAGCACGGCGATGAACCACATCTCATTGATCAGTGGTGACTCCGCCTCGCCAGGTTGATTTCCTGTCAATCACAGTCACATCAAACAATAATAACAAGGCGCGTTGCTGTGATAGCCGATCGTACAGCATGCGACGCATAAATTAATGATCACCTTGATAGCAGTACTCTCTCATGTTGGTATCAACATAAACAAAATGGTCACGTGATCAAGAAAGTGAGATATGATATATAAGCATAATAATTTCTAAATTTGGGGGTGAGGAGTTTGAGGGGATAGGGTCGGTGTTGATAGACGACATTTTCTATTCACTTGTTCAGACACTTCTGCTGTAGGATGTATATCGTTTAGCCATAGCGAACAGCGTCACAGACAGACAGGCAGACAGACAAACAGACAGACGACATTATGATGCCTACAGCCGATCATAATTATAGCACGTGCAGCATGATCAGCTAAAAGCCGATTACTAATTTTTGTATAAAGAACGTCTGAAAGTGTGTAAGAAGTATGCAACAAATTAAAATTGCTTATGCAGTACAACAGTGAACGGTGAACAAAAGATGTGCATGTAATTACGGACTTTTGAGACGGTGCTGGAAAACAAAAAAGGCATAATTTAGCATAATGCAGGTTATGCAAATTTTAATGGTAAACCAGGGCATGATAAAATGCAGGTTAAGAATTCTTTATACTATTACTACTATTGCAGCTATGGCTGCTGCTGCTAGTACAGTGATACATGCTACTACTAGTAGTAGTATTTTATTACTTGAATAACACAGGACAGCAGTAACTGTACGAAGAATGTCTGAGTGCCCCAAGCAAATAAAAAAGGTACGAAACAGAACATGTCAAAGGGTAAAGCAAACTGCACAACAGCAAAGGCAAGAATGGAATTGGGTCACCGACCTACTGAGATGACGTCACTTCGGGGTCCATCGCCAACCTCGTTGTAGGCCAGAATTTGTACACGATAAGTGACATCAGTGATCACCGGACGCAGGAAGTACTTCTCAGTGTTTACATTTAGCTCCGCCTGGCGACTCAGCCGCACATCACTGGCGTCGACGAAAACCTATCACGCCCAAAGAACAGGATGTATCCCAGACATCCTAGTTTTGGGGGAAATAGCAGACATTGGGGGAATAGTCTGAGCCCCTGGTCAGTGGTCAGAAGGTCTGGAGGCCCATAGCTAAAAGTTTTTCGCTGCATAAGTAGCTAATTTTTGTATTTACTGTTTTTACTGAGAGGTATTGTGGAAATACAGCATCTGGATTTTATGTTCACAGTTCCACCAGATGTGATCACTGCAATAAAAGGCCTCTTGATGGTGCCATAGACATGGCCAAAAGTTCTTAGGGGGAATTTCTAAAGTTTGGGGAGAAGTTTACCCTAAAGATGCCTGAATAAAACTCTGCCCAAAAATCACTTTTGTTTACGAATGAATCTCCTAAACCCTCTGGCCCACAGGACAATTGGTATTGGCTCTCCTGTGAGACCACACAAGGTAAGATACAAGGCAAAATTCTCACAGAGTCTACAACAGCTGTCGTCATTTAGCGTAAGTGCCACCTGGTTTAAATAAATATATGTGGGCTTAGCTGTTCATTCTCTCCCATGTCCTTCCCTTAATCTCTTTCCTTTCCCATCCTTTCTTCTCTTACTTCTACCACTCAAAAGCCATCCATACTCTGCCCTTCTTCCCTGGCCGTAAAATAATTGTCAGAAATGCTACAACATAATTAGGTTTGCGTCTGATTGACTCACAAAACTGTGGGCTTATCCCTTATCCCCAAGTCTCTAATAAGCGTTGGCCAAAGCAAATATATAGCCTGAAACTCTCACTAAGTTAACCACTTTCTCTCATGTGTAAATAAGTAAGTAAGTACTGTAAGTAAAGCGTCAACTTATGTAGCTCATCACAGCCAAAAAGGCTGTAATTCACTGTAATAAACGTGCTTGAATTTGTGCTCGTAGTAGCCTATTAAAGTTACTAAGTTGTGCATTAAAAGTTACTAATTTCACTGCTCTTTTCCACACTCCAGAAGCCGGTGCCGCCATTGTTACAGCAACTGTAAAAATCTACCTTATAACCGAGCAGAATGCCGTTTCGATGTTGTTTTGGTGGCGGATCCCATCTTATTAACAACGTGTCGTTTTCGACGTGCAACACGCGGATGTTTTGCGGTGGAGCAGACGGCTCTGCAGCAAAAAGACAAAGTGAAGAAACAGTTACTGAACTTCTATGCGTTTTATAAAGTTATTCTGCTACCATTTAATGGTGAAACTAAAGATGTGTGAACGTCCATCATTATAATCACCTTCATCATCGTCACTGTCGGTTTTAGCCGACAGTTGTTAAATTAAATCCTAGTAAACGTAAGTTATCACAACGTCTATTCGTGCGCGTGTATTAACTCCTATAGTTGGCTGCTCTAGAATGCAAAATTCCTTACTGTCTGCAGCAGTTTGGAATCGGAACAGGTTGCTTGTGGTGCCGTTTACGGATCCATAGAATGGTTGGACGCGGACCTCATATCGCGTGAACTTTTCCAGGTCGGTGAGGACGTATAAGGTGGCAGTTGGAGAACGTACAGTTACCTCGGTGTAGTCGGACGCCATCTGGACTCGCGATCCGCGCTGAGATGAGGTACCTTCACTGTCGAGCCCTGCAAAGTTTTCAATCAATCAGTCAGTCAATCAAATCAGTTAATCGACTGGATATTTTTCACACCTGTATTTGTTTATGGCAGTAATTCACTTAACACTTGTGTTGTTTTTGGACCAGGAACTGATGCCACATCGCTACTCATCTTGCGGTTCTTCTTCTTCTTGTTGGGCCGACGCTCTTCGAAAAGCCTAAGGCTCCATCGTTTCAAATCGGATCGCGATGAAATTTGGCACGATTGTTCTTCAAGAAAATATGCATCGACTGACGGAGTCGGATTTCTGATATAACGTCATATTTTCAACACGGCGGCCATAACGTCCGCCAGCCGCTCGCTGGTGCATGCGCAGCAGCGTCCACCGGCTGCCCGCTAGCCCGCCGAGCGCGGCTGACTTTATTGACTCGCTGTATACGCTAAGGTTCCCGATCCATAGTACATTTGACTTGTTTGATATTATGTCACTTGTGTTATGGATGTGCACTGTATCATATCAATTTTCAACCGTTCGCGGTTACATTCCAACAAGTACTGGTATCTATCTATAACGAGACAATCAGTCAGGCGCCTTACGATACGATATGGTATGACATTTGATACGCGCTTGAAAAAAATGACAGAAAACTGCCAGTGGGATAAAAGAACTCATAAAGTAGTGTAGTATAACGCATAGACATTAAGATATGAATGAAAATACAGAAGAGAGAAGGAGAAGAAAAGGAAAAAGAAGAGTGAACTGAGAAACAGTGAGAACTGAAGTCACAGAACACATAACACATCGTAAACATCGTTCGACGTGACTTAGCTGACCTGCAGCGATGCGGTACTTGATGCGGAATCCCTCGACGAAATCTCTGTTTCGACGAACTTCCCAGCTAATCATCACCGCCGTGGAGCTCAATACTTCCGGACTGTGCATGTAAACGATTTGACCAGACAGCTTATCAGCGACCACAGATTCGTCGAGCGGAGGCACAGTCGGACGATGTACGACGCTGTCTCCTGCAAACACACCAGCCGTTATTATAGATCTGTCACAGCACGCAAGAGATGGCGCGGCCTGAGATGCTGCGTGATGTGCAGTATACCCTCTATAGTGAAGGTATTGTATAGCCGTTAATGGAAGTATTCCATGGCACAGCTACGGAGTGTCACTTGCCATATGGGATCACACAGTGTTACCTGCTACCCGACACAAG
>Ga0056132_1000475_pt1 | contig 10231 bp, 10 predicted proteins | sample WorMetLIZISLAND2_3_FD_71119 | JGI IMG/M metagenome (GOLD analysis project Ga0056132, IMG submission 71119) | Marine gutless worms symbiont microbial communities from Max Planck institute for Marine Microbiology, Germany - Olavius clavatus LIZARD... ...
TATTTGTCGCTTTATGTAGTTTATATGCGCCAAAAATCATAAATTTTGGTAAATGCATTCATTTGTTACAAGCAAAAATGCACAGTGGCGTCGTTTAATTTGGCCCACCCTGTATGTGCTAGATGTCTGTGGCATTCTGTGTAACAGGAAGAGCTGGAAGAGGAGGAGGAAATAGAAGATGTCTATGTGCCTTACACTCCTCCTGTTGCTAAACCGTGGGAGTCTTTGGGCTCTGATGTTGAACTTGACGAAGAGACTGTTATAGAAAGTCGTAAAAAGGTCAGTAGCTAAATGTATCGTTAATTCACTGTCATCGACTGTTATTTTGCAGAATGGTTTCACTACGTTGGTGTCAAAACAATTTCTAGTAATAAACATGCCAAAAGTATATCTACATGACTGTCACTTTGCTATCATAATCTCTGCTAATTGATAGCAAACTGTCAGCATTTGTTTAACTGGTGTACTTTTCAAGAGCTCATTGTTACCACTGTACAGTGCCAGAACCAGCTAGGAATTACTGCAGCAGAACTTTTTGCTACCCTTTTAGTCACCCATGATCCTGCAGCATCAAATCACTGAGGGACACCGTTACGGTGTCCCACCATTGGTTGATAACAACTCATATCTCATTGATCCTTTTTTGTGAATATAGTATATACTGACTTTAAATTGCTTCAGTTGATATTATTCATGAAGTGATAAGAGATACAAAGTGTTGCATGACTGAGTGTGTACGTGTGTCTGCTGTAGATCGTTATGTCAGTGAAACGAATCAGGCGAGAGTTTGGTGCGGCGTGTACGTTGTCGGACCGACAGGCTGACAAAATCAAAGATGGCATAATTGATTGTCCAGCGTACGAGGAAAAATCGTTTGATTTGAAACGAATGGAGCTAGACAGAGGCATACAGGTATTTGATACTTTGTTCTAATAATGAGTGCACCTGCATCTTTATAACATTGTCACTGTATCACAGTGAACATGATACTGATAGTGCTGTCACTGGTCTCTTTGACGTTATTATTTGATCAGGAACTGATCTTTTATCGCTACTTCTTCTTCGTCGTCTTCTTCTTCTTCTTCTTGTTCTTGCTCTTGTTGGGATGACCTCTTCCACAAAAGCCCAAGGCTCATCTGTTTCAAATCGGATTAGAATGAAATTTGGCAGGATTGTTCTTCATATGAATGCGCATCAATTGACGGAGTTGCATTTCGGATCTGACGTCATACTTTGAAGATGGCGGCTGATGGCCGTGGCGTCATTTCACCAAAAAGCCTAAGGCTCCGTCATTTCAAGTACAATCTGGATGAAATTTTGTAGGAATGTTCTCTGCATAAATAGGCATTGATTGACGGGGGCGGATTTTCAATTTGACCTCAATTTTAAGATGTCAGCCATGACATCATTTCGTGCAGACAAGTGCTGCAACATGAATTTGCGAATAAAAACAACACAGAGCGTCTGCCAGCGCCCGGTAGTTCCTGACCTGTAATACATTTGTACATGTTATTATTACTGACGTCACATCATCAAAATTTTTTTATGCTACCCCAGTTTGAAAAAAGACAATAGTTTATGTTTGCTGAAATGTCTGGTCACACTGGCTGTGCAGACTGAGTGTTGCGACATAATCAGCATCAGAAATGAAACTGCATATCTAGATATGATTTCACTGATACGGAGTATAAGCATAGAATGAATCAGCGAATTGTATCAGGTGGCATAGAGCTATCCATCAACCGTAATCTAAACAAAGAGCTCAGAAAATGGGCGAGTTGTTTTATTGTATGTCAGTACATTGTTCTATTAGCGATGTAATTGAGTGTTCATAATTTTTTAAACAGTATTAAAGAATTAATATAATAACATAATCCCCGTGTTGTTTTTCAGTGTTTGGATGCTGTTGATTTGATGACAGAAGGGCATTCACAGTAGGTTCTCATTTGGGGACACAGTCTGACTTTGATTAACTCTAAATGGGTACATCGGTTAATTAAAGCAAGACCTGAATGTGTGTTTTATGTAGGCAGTTCCAGACCTCATAGACATTGCAATGCAGACTGAGTGGAAATATCCAAAGAATGCTGCAGTGCAGTGTGAAGCTCGTGAGTTCACGGAGGAGGAAAAGTTAGCGATTCAGGAATCTGATGAACTGGCAGAGTTCATCAGAAATGTGGCTCAGAGGTTTGTTATTTGTATGCATTCAGTGTGACGTGTGTTGTGTGTATCGACGTTACAAGATTGCTGCTATGTTTAGTGGCAGACCAGCAGTAAGTGACGCTTGGGGCAAGTTAACTTTTTTGCTGCCTTCTGAAAGCATTATGTAGGATTACCTCGTATCATTTCTGCGGCATCATATTATTGATTGTAAATGTTACTGGCAAGTAGTAACTTACCACTGGACACATTTATGACAAGTATAATATTGATGTAGGCTTACTGGCATTTTGCCACTTTTAGAGGGGCAACAAGCACAAAATTTTAGAAAGTCCAAAAAAATTTGCATAGTTATAGTAAAAAGTGCCTCCTTCTACAAGTGTTGCTCGGCGTGACTGCCTCCTTGCCTCCCCCTTGTGTCCGCCACTGGCTACGTAATTTCTGTCTGTCAATGATAATGCATCTGTATCTGCAGCCTCATCATTCAACCAGTGATATGTTGAAATAAATGAATTGTTGACAGAAAACTGTTTCAGTTTGTGATGTTTCATCTTTGCAGTGGAATAAACTGATGTTTTTGCTATGAACAGTTTGCCTGTTTTTCACAGGAGACTGAAGACGCATTTTTTTCACCGCACTTTCAGAGACACTTAGCATCTGTATTGTAGCCAGTGTCCTCCTAGCTTAATGTTTTATGGCGCTTTAGAAATATGTTTTTAATTTTTTAACTTTAACTTAACTTTAACTTTTGAAAGTAACTACACACAGATAAAGAGACGTATGTGGCTGTTCATGTTTGTTTGAGTGTGAGTTAATGTGTTTGTGTTTTCTTGCTCAGTTTTGTTGCAACTTACACACTGTGTGTAGCGTTATTAGTGAATGCTTGTCAGTGGTGAATGATGCAACTGCTGTTCTATGTAGAGTTGAATCTGCTTTACAACAAAATGAAATAATGGACGTGTTTTTTGATGACTGGGCTGGTTTAACGATTGATGATGGTAGTTTTGGCAGCAAAGCTGACAATCATTTGAAGGTATGCAATGACTGTCTTCGTATATATCCTTCAGTATGAGTCGAGTCAAGTTGCCTATATTGCACTAGTGCCAATCGTGCAAGTATTACATGTGTAACATTATGGAAACATTCAGCCGAACAATAGAAACATTGAACGAACAGCGGAGATATATGGTCATGTTGATGTAAATGATTCCCCATCTTTGGGCTTTTCTTAAGCTGCATTCAGTCTGTCAATGTCAAGGACATAGCAAATCCCGGTTTTTAACTGATAAAGCAAACAAAATCTCTGGTTGTAAGGTGTGCAGAACAAAACTGATATGATTATCCATGAACAATGTAGAGGTAAGATGAACTCCAAGGAGTTTAGCAGGTTTAATTTGATCATTGTGGCAGTAGAGAGAGCTAAAGTGAGGCTGATGCAATACAATCTCTAGCGTATCATTTATTAGCGCGCACTCGTTCTACAAATTATTGAATTCAGTAGCATTGTCGGCATCAGTGAATAGAGGAGAAATAAAGAATACAAAGCTGTTATTGTTTTTATGTTTAAATAAAGTGTCAGTCTATTATTACTGCTGCTGTTATGAGAAGGTGCTGTGTTGTTCCGTCTCGCTGTTTATCTTCTAATCGTTTAACTGTTTGACTTATAGTATATTCCCAAAATTTTGTCTTTGTTTTAGCGTATACTGTCCCATCGTGGTTTATTCTTATTAACCACATTCACAAAATGCAACTTTCCTTGGCTAGAAACAGACACTGTTGTATAACGAACTACTCGTATTATAGGCTAGTTGACTGTTAAATCATCAAGATGCATCTGCAGAATTAGCTGTTCCATACTATTAACAAAGCAAGGCCATGGTGGATTGAAGCAAAGGCCCCGAGCTGGCTACATGACGACGACGTCTATTATATTATTTGAGATGCGCTATATAAATCTACGTTTTACTTACTTACTTACTTACTTACTTACTTACATGGTGGATTGACACAATGGGCCGAGCTGGCTACATGATGACAACATCTATCATAGACCACGCCCACATAGCTGTCACACATGTGACAGTTTGTTGACCTTGAGTTTCATCTAACCAATGTCTGAGCGCGACTCAGTTACAACACAGCCAGAAATCTGAAATCACCCTCTCACCAGTCACCATCCACCAGTCACCAATCACCATTTTCACAAACTATTTGAACAAATATGCTGATGAACATGTTCGTGAACATGTCTTGTTCTGTTTTCATAAATATTGCAACTGGAACGTGAAAAAAACGTTTTGTCTTTAGACGTTATATGTTGTGACATTATGCCCACTGTATGTATGGCCAATGAAAATAAGTATACATCAGTGGAAATGTCAAATGTGTACATGCACTTCTTTGATGTTTTTGCTGTGTGACATATTTCCGATGTCCTCACTTGCTGTGTTGGCTACATTCGTATAATATTATGAACATAGCTAGTATTTCCATGTTCAATGATTTCGAGTCCAGTTATTTAATTATGATTATTGTATGGAGTTCTGACAGTTTTGGTAATGTTTCAGTACGTTTTTTGTCGATAATTTCACAGGAATTTCAGTCCTTTACCGATCTTGAGTTCAGCAAAGAACGAACGATCACTTGCATAGATTGGCATCCAACTATCAAAGGTGTTGTCGCAGTGTCAGTTGGTGAGAGGCTGCCTTTCGATGATCGCATTGATAATGCACACAGGATTATAATGACGCCATCACTGATTCTCATCTGGAGCTTCAGTGATCCTATTCATCCGCAGGTTGTCATCAACTCACTGCTACAAATAAAAGATATTTTCTAGAAGTGTGGTGTGTGGTATGTTTTACTGAAAGGTGTTTTGTCTGACAGGTTTCAGTCTTAGCATTTGCTGAGTAACTCGTTTTTTTACCAGCCAAGTAGTTGCCTGAAAAAACTGCCGTGAAATTAGATAGGGAACTGATCTCATATCACTAGACTTCTTGTTCTTGTTATCTTCTTGTTAGGGCGACCTCTTCAAAAAAGCCTAAAGATCCATAATTTCAAATTGGATCAGGATGAAGTTTTCCATGGTAGTTCTTTCAGTAAATATGCATCGACTGACAGAGTCAGATTTCTGATTTGATATCATAATTTCAAGATGGCGGCCATGACGTCATTTCACACAGAACTGCGCTGTCACTGGTGACACTTGACAATGCATTTTACAGTTGAGGACTAACGAGCTAACGGACTATCGTCTAACGGGTTAGGGTTAGGGTTAGTAGTCCGTTAGCCCGATAGTCTGATGCATTGTTAAGTGTGATCCTGCCGTCGCCTGGTGAATGCTCACACAGCATCTTCCACGCATCTACACAGCAGCAGCTGCCAGTTCCTGATGTGTGGTACTTTTGTACTTTTTATTTTATATCAAGTGGAACTCTCTGTGGAACTTAAATTTTATTTTTTAGCTAACTTTAAAGACACACAGAAGTTAACTGTAGCTGTGGATTGTAACTGGCTGTGCACAGCTGTTGCTGGAAGCTCCTGAAGACATACTGTGCTTCAAGTTCTGTCCAACTGATCCCAACATCATTGCCGGTGGTTGCATCAGTGGTCAGGTTGTACTGTGGGATATTACGGAGCATGCTGATCGACTCAAACAGTCAAGAACAGCTGGCAAGGGCAAAGATGCACTTGGCTCTCTGGTATAAATACTTTCTCTGACTGAACTATGACCCTGATTGTATCATACATACTTAATGTTAGTGTAGCTGTTTATTACGCAGACTTCACACTAGGAAGCCACATTAGTCTGTCTATTGGTTGACCTCATATAATGTAATACAACACAGTCGTCTAAACTTATATTATAAAATCTGTCTGTAGCTGTTTGGTCGCTGATTGGACACTTTCAGTTATGCTAAAAGGCCTGTATGGGCGGAGCACAGTGTGTGAGTTTCTACACTGCCCACCTGAATCAATATCGGTCGGTCTGCTGGCCACGTGGTGGCGTGGTGTAGGATCTCAGTGCATTATTGTGGTGGCAGTGGTAGTGAATGTATTTTGGTGTCCTTTGTACGGGTATATAGCAAAGTTTTGTCGCAAACTGTTTCATCCTGTGAGTTTTACGAGTCGTTGAAATCAAGAAATCTTAAAGGATGGTCTGATCTTTAAATTGCAGGGAGAGCTGCATAACACGTCAATGATGATCAGTGTCTGACATCTGGCTGTTGATATAGAGATGTCGGTGTCATGTTTGTACTGTGTAGGCGGGCTTTGAAGACGAAAACGAACCTCAGACGCCGATAACGCGTTATGCGGCAGTTTCTGCTATTGAACATAGTCACATTAGTCCAGTGACTGACATTCAGTGGGTGCCAGACCACTTTGAGGTACTTCGTTTCACACATTTCGTTGCTTTCTGTTCGTGTTATAGTGGCATTCAGTGCTGATGTGATGTTTTCCTGCAATGCTTTGTCACGGTTGGGTGGCTAGAGTAAATAAGTAAGGGAGTAATATGTATGTAGATCTATATAGCACATCTCGTTATAAAATAACTCTAATGCACTGATCACATTAGTAGTGGCTAAAGAGAATTGTTTTCATCAACTACTATCGAAGCTGTCTGCATTTCTAAGTTTATCTGGCAGTGAGTTCTAGACTGTCGGACCAGGATAGTGGAACACCCGACAGCCGTACATGCTGAGTTGATGCGTGTGCGTATGTGTGATGCTGTTTAGATAAGTCGCATGGGTGTTCCTCTGGAGAACACGAGCGGTGAATGTTGCCAGCTGACCAGTTGTGCCACTGATCAGTGAGTTCTTTCTGTTCTTGTCTTTCTACTACTCTACACCGTGTCTCAAAAAAACTGTGCCAGTGTTATTTTGTGAATAACTCCGTGAAACATTGGCCGACTTTAATAATTTTTGTCACGCAACATCACGAAGAAACGTGACATAAACTACCGTAGTTTTGCCCACCTAACCTTAATACTGTTGCTACACTACCTTGTGAAATGCAGAAGTCGTAGTTTGGACGTTTACAACAATGAATTCATGCTGGGTACCTGATTCCGGCTCAGAAAATCATTGTGAGACCAGGAAATCATTCAAAATCTGTTACTTCTTTAACACTATCAGGAGCAAGTCTAACGTACCAAGATCTCGGATGTCGACGAACTGAAACGAAGCATCAACAGCGAGTGGGCCGCTCTGAGTCACACGGTCATTGAATGTGATAATGTCAAGTTGCATCGGCATCTATGCGCTTGTGTTCGTGCTGGTGCGGACATTTTGAGCACATACTGTAATAAAGATGATGTGATGTGACACGTGTGACTTTTTTGAGAGACAGTAACTGCCAGTCATGTTATTGTTTGTTGCCATTCAGTTAATCACTCTTAATTATTGCGTTGATGGCTCAATCTGACACTTAAAATTTCCCAAGGTAGTGCAAGCACATACTTTAGGTGAAGTGGGCAATTTAGGTACAGTTTTCTTGAGGTTTTATTCCGGGACATTTCTTCCAATTTTTACTGAAATCGGTTTATATTTGACAGACAAGGAGCAAAATATAAGTTGGCACAGTTTTTTTGAGACACAGTGTATATTCTACTGAGTAACTAAGATGAGACAGCTGGCGGTTTTCAGTGCATACAGTACACGTGGGTGTTATAACGACACCAAAACGTTCGACATGTCTGTTTGTTCATAGAAATGACGATGATGGTGATGATATTTACGGTGATGAGAAAAGTGCAGTTTTACTGATTTACCTACAAACTCTGTAATTCTACTAGTAGCAATATGTATAGTTTTGATGAAATTTTAATTGCAGTTTGCAGGAGGTATTTTTGTTCAAATTGGCCAGCATATTTTGCAGTAAATTATAATGTTGTAAGTTATAAGGCAAGTCAAGGTGAGCAGTTTTCAGTGTGAGTGTGTGCAGTGTGTGAATTGTCACCTGTTACAACTTTTGTTGAACTGAACCTGTTAGCATTTGTGATGGTAAATGGTGCTATTTAACAATGACACGGCATGGCAATTACGAAAAGTCAATCAGTCAATCAATCAATCAATCTTTCAATCACAGTGCCTTAGTAGCAGTAGCAGAGCAGTTAGTATATAGTTAGAGATGCCTGATCAGACGATAAGTTCAAGTTAAGATTGTCTGAAAAACGACGTTTTCAGACGTTGACAGAATATCACCAGTGATGGTGCTGATGTCTTCTGGGGTGTTCCAGACAGTAATCATCTAAACTATATTTCTACCAGAGCACCAGCTGTCTGTTTGAGTTGTAAGTTGTTTGTGGTCGGCGGTCATTGCGTCCAGCCCATCACAACACCGTGACACTTACATGCTCAAGATGCGCCTGGAAGCTCAGAGTCGGCGACGTCGTGCGATGCACACGATGTCAACTGGAGTGGCTGGTAGCGGTGGCGGAGCACCAACTGACGACTTGAAGCAGAACAACTCGGAGAACGCAATGGCACGCATGGCTCGCGGAGAATTGTTTGATGAGGAAGAGTGTTTAACGGATGACGAACAGCTGGACGTTCTACCAGGGTAGAGACATTACGGACGTCACTTCGAGCCAGTTCACGTCGATGTTCACCGACCGATCGATCTGAATGATCACATCACAGTGTCAGCTGGTGATGATATGAACACAGACAGACGGACAGACAGACAGACAGACAGACAGAGACATGTCAATGACATTACGGACATCACTTCGAGCCAGTTCACATCGATGTTCACTGACCGGTCGATCTGTGTGATCACATCACAGTGTCAGCCGTTGATGATATGAACAGACAGACGGACAGACAGAGACATGTCAGTATAGTGTGAGTGCTACATGACATCACATTATCACGATTCCCTGCAGCTAATATATGCACACGAGTCACACGTCACGTGACCAGTCGTGTTCACTTACTTCAGTTTCTAGTTTATCTGCATAACGTTCGTTGCATGTGTCTGTGTCTGTCACTCCTAGTGCTACTGATTGCTATCTGTATTTAGTGTTACTAAGAAATTACTAAGTCAGTACTTAGTAATTTCTGTCTAATGACTGGTGACATTTATTGTATTTCACATACCAGTTTCAGTCAGCTTCAATATATGACAACAACGATAATGCATGCTGTAACTTGTTGAATGTTCATATGATTGATAATCATGTTCAGCCATTCATTCACACAGCAATAAGCAATATGAATAAACATATTGCTGTGAATTGTGTATGCAGCAATTCAGGTGACTTGCTGTCTGTGTGCTTCTGCTTTCTTATTATTTTGCATGTCAGTGCTTAACCAATAATAATAATAACAATGTTCAAGTTCTTAGATTTGATTAACTTTGTAATTATAGTGTGATATTAGATGCATTATGTATAACTAATGACAAAACTACTCATGCTTTAGATGTGCAGAAAGTTTGTTTTTAGAAAATTGGTATATATGTATACAGAAAGAAAAAGAGATATTTTGTCTCTGAGATGATTAAATTTTATTATGAAGACAGTTAAGTAATGTCACTGAAGATGTTCATTTTCTGTGTCCAGTTCAGTCTGTGTGTGGGATATTCGTGCTCCAAAAGTTATGATGGCAACAGAGGAAAAGAATTTGTCGGGCATTCCAACTACTTTTAAGCATCTTGATTTGACATGGAAACCGCACCTCAAGGTTAGTTTTGAGAGATCTTTATGAAGGAAGCACACTTGTTGTGTACGTTTTTGTGTGTGACTAATTTATGTGTTTTGTAAATATTTTATCAGTTGTATTCATGTTGTATAAGCAGATATTGAACAATATTTGTCTTATTGAATGATATTTGTCAAGAGTACCGTATAACAAATCTTTGCAGGTAGAATATTCGTTATTCACCCATCACTGTCGTCATTCCAGGTGCGGATTTAAGGGGGGCGTAACCAGCGTACGCCCCCCTAAACCCTCAGCAGATTATAGGTTATGAAGGGGCGGTTCCACATTGAGGCAAGGGGCAAGACCTAAGATTCACTTATTACCCTTTCCTAGATTCAAAAGCTATAGACGAGACTTTCGGTCTGAAA
>Ga0056132_1000476_pt1 | contig 10224 bp, 11 predicted proteins | sample WorMetLIZISLAND2_3_FD_71119 | JGI IMG/M metagenome (GOLD analysis project Ga0056132, IMG submission 71119) | Marine gutless worms symbiont microbial communities from Max Planck institute for Marine Microbiology, Germany - Olavius clavatus LIZARD... ...
GTCTTGAAGGGGCCGACTGTCTCTAGTGTTCGTAAATGCGCCGGCAGCTGGTTCCATGCCTTTGGGCCCGCCACAGCGAATGCACGGGCGCCGAAGTGCGTGGCGGAGGAGCTGACCACGTAATTAGTGGTAATTAACATTTATAGACACAGAACAGAGTTAAAATTTAAAAAGTAAGGCATATACAATTCGTGTAAGAAGTTGTTTGATTTACTTGGTCAATTCGGGTGGAGCATGAAGCAGAGTTGGATAGGAATGAAACGAGTATGCTTAGTTGGATGCATGGTTTTAATCTGACAGACAAGAAAAAAAATACAGATGTTAGGGAATTGTTGGGACTGGATCCAGTCAAGACTGTCAATTAATACTGTGGTGGTTTCGACATGCTGAACACAAAGATGATGCAGACTGGCTCAAGTGATGTACAAAGATGAAGTCTGAGGGAACCTGGCAGAGGGATGTCCAAGAAAGACTTGGTCGAAGGGGATATGGAGAGTTTGGCTTGAGCCATGAGGATGCTCAGGATAAGCATCACAGGAGACTAAAAATTAAGAAGAAACCAGTTGTACCAGATTTACCTGAAAAATGGCCATTAAAACGTGTGTGTGTGTGTATGCATGTTTGAATATGGTTTACCAACATCAGTTCATTAGCATTCGGCATAGTTCCAATGAAGTAGCCGCCCGGCTTGAGACATTCACAGGCATTCTGCAGCATCATCTCGGCTTGTTCAAGACTCTCAAAACTGTAATGAAATGAAAACTGGCAGCTGACGACATCAAACTGAATATCTTTGTCTTTGTACATTTCTTTTAGTCTTTGCTATATAAACATCACACATTACCAGTGGTAACATCAGCTTCACCATAAGTGTGTAACTCTGGAATAACTTTGGTATTCTCTTGCAATACAAATACAGAATACACATGTAACTTTAGTAGAATCAGTTCAGTATTCTCTTGCACCTCAAATGTGCAACACTGGAATATGCATATCATATCATCATCATATCATATCATATCATATCATATCATATCATATCATATCATATCATATCATCATCATATCATCTCATCTGGATTTGCTATGGCTCCCCCATCTATAGCTCAGAGCATAACACTGAAATAACTCGAGTCTTCTCTTGCTCCAGACATGTGTGCCATTGGAAGCAATCAATGTCAATTTTTATAGTGGCCTAAGTAGTAAAAACTACTGCTAGGTCCACTGCAGAAGATTAGCTGATGTCCAGGAAGATCAGTTAAAAATCCCAGAAATGATTTTGAAAACAGATGGATCTTCAGTCACTGGCAGAATGTGAACAATAACTCAGCAGAAGTGAAATCCGAAGGCAGGTTATTCTACATACATGCGGCAAGAACCGGGAAGGCACAGTTGGCAGCAGTTGACAGCCTAATTGACAGAATAACTTCAGTATTCTCCTGTTTAGTCTCATACCACAAATACAGAATAACTTTGGTATTCACCTGCACTACAAAAACGTACATCGTAATAACTTTTGTACTCTCTTGCACCATAAATGAAAAACATCAGAATAAGTCTTTAGTATTCCTTACCACAAATGTATAACAGAGGAATATGCATAACACCAAAATAACCTAAGTATTCTCCATCAGAACTAATAATACTAATATCATTTTCAGATTTTGTTTAACCAGCCAATGTTTCCCACGTTACTTCACACTGGGCAGATTAACTCACAAATGAACTTTTAACAGTTGTTTCATCAGGATGGATGCCCGTCTCCCTCCTGTCCACCGACTGCATAATATGCACACACAGAGATAAATGGTTCACTAGTCTGAAGGGTCACTAGTCCGAGTTTCTGAATGGCCTTACTGTGTGTACATATGTATTAACCCACCTTATTCCTAAGGTCAACCACTACGTTAGGGTTAGGATTAGTACCTGTCATCCTTCGGACTACAGTTGACCCTTTGGACCAGGGACCCTTCAGACTAGTGACCAGTAATCCACACACATACACACAGTCTGCCAATGTATGTACTCAAACATGCAACTGCTTCAGACAATCTGACTTAAACCAGCATATTTGCCACACTTCATACTTGGCCTACTGTGCTGTACCTTGGAGCAGTCGGCAGTAATAAATTCTGCCTCGAATGTTTTCTGTGAGCCTCGTTCTCGTCTTGCTCTTTCCAGCATTTCCTTGTACCTCGTTACACATTGGTCCACTGACGTACCAGCTATATCTGTCGACATAACATTCAGCCAATGATTCATGAGAAAAGAAAACTTACTTCTCATAATTAATACCAACAAACACAAGTTACACAACCACTTTAATGGACACACTTACCATGCACACCAGCCATTTAGGCTTAAAATGATTTTAGCTATTAATTTTATTTTACTTTAGCGAACATTTTTAGCTGTTTAGCTAATACTTTAAGCTATTATTATTTTAGGTATTTATAGTTATCAAAATGTCAGATGCCCTTCCTAGGGCCAAACCAACATTCAGTGACAAAAACAAACATACAAAAAATACTGATGTTAGTTAACTGAAACTGCATTCTTACCAAAAACCTATCTGGCCAATAACAAAAGAATCTAAAGAATATGAAGCAATACGAATGTCAGCATATCTTTTGATACCCAACAAACACTGAAGTTCCACTGTTAGCTAAGAAAATGTATCACTAAGTGTAATTGAAGAAGAAGACGAAGAACATAAAGAAGAAGAAGATTTATGCATAAACACAATACGAGTCTGATGCAAGGAACCTCATCCCATTTGCAGTGCTTTGAGCTGGCAAGGGTTAAACCCAATTAAGCTAGCATGCATCCAAAGTCGGCCGGATGGCCAGTTCCATTAACAGCCAACACCTTTAACTGACAACGTCAGTAATTCAGTATGCTTACAGTGCTGGTAACAGGGCCTGCTGTTATGCAGAACTGGTCATTTCTTCCCTAGCAATAACCAAAACCAACCTAATACTCATTTTCATCAGGCCGAGATAGTTTACCCACATGCATATCGTCACCCATCCAAGTACTAACCCATAGCACATGGCCGGAGTCACAACTTGCTGATTACAGGTCCAACACCCTAACCATTAACTTCCAATAAATCAGTAAAAGATGTTAATACAGACATATTCAAATCAAACAAATGTTTTTTCTTACGTTTTATATCAAGCTGATATTCAAAACTGGACTACAATACTAACCTGCACAAACCAGGTAATCAATTTCTCCTTTCTTCCATTTGAGCAGATCTCCGCCCTTCCCCGAACACAAGTCCAGCACAGTGACTGGGTCGTTCTGACTTTTCCTCTGTTTTACTTGCACTAGTACATCATCTGCAGCCAAAACACATTGGCAATTTGGCACTCCTTCCATCATCAACGCAAACATGTTTTTTTCAAATTTTAGATTCTTAGAGCTAATAAGTAATAAGTGAGTAAATAAGTAAATAATGATAAGTAAATAAGTGAGTAATTTATATAGCACATTAACTAAAAAATAACCTCAAACGTGCTCAGTGTGCTAGTAATGTGAGAAGTAGACACTGGCATCTAAAAGTAGACAGAGAAAGTGTAGTTTTTTAAATGTCAGGAACACTGTTCCAAGCTGAAAGTCTGGCATAACAGAATGTGCATCTTCCATCTGACTCGAGGAATGTCCAACTGGCCAGTGGCCATAGACAGCAAATGGCAGTTTGGAGTAATATTACAAATATCATAACTTGGGCAAGTCAAATACATGGTAAGTACAGAATTAACAAACACGATATTGAACAAAAATGTTTTAACAAGGGGATGGCTGTTAATAGAGCCAGCCGGACATCTGGCTGACCTGAACCAGCATGATGCGCCAGTCCAGGGCCTTGCTAAAGTTGCTAACTCTCTATCTAGATCCGGGTCATTTCAAAAACAGCCTGTGAGGAATTTAAAGTTTGGGCCACATGTTTAACACAAATGGCACGGAACAGTGGTAACTATAACTTCATTGTCAGTCTCAGAAAATGATTAGAAACATCTGATAAAGCTTATACATTATAATTATATGACAGCAAGTAGATAGTTTCATACTGCCTAAAACATACAGTATGAGTAAAAGTGTTGCATAACATCACTAGTGATAGTCATACCCCTATACCTCCTGGATGGCCACTCTGAAGAGCGACCTATCTCTGCACAATCTTACCTTCGAGGATGCTATGGAGCTGGCCTTGCATAAGTCGCTGTGGACACTATTGGTAGCAAGCGGAGCTATGTATTGACATGGTGCATGCCAAATAATGATGATGATGATGATAACATCACTGGCAGACATAACATAATGTAACATAATGAGTCAACTTGCCAGCTATGTCTGTCAGTTCTTTACTGTGTTTAGACCTTCTATGCTGTCCCTTTTGTTGTCACACTAAAACTCCATGAAAATCATTGACTTTATCGAACGAAAAATGTTACAAACTCCAATAATCTACTGCTGTATTCTTATTTTAAATGTGGCTTCTAAATTTAAAAAAACTAGACAATAACTAGATAAGTATACTGGGTTCTTGGCTTTTGAATCAACTGCAAGAGGTGTACATGTACAAACAACCATATCAGTATTAATAGACTGTAAAACATAAGAACATGGACAGTGATAAAATAATAATGATTATCATTACGTATGGCAACACTCTTGATCCAGTTGTTAAAATTGCGGAGGTAGAATATGCGACTTTTTGTACGTTCACCGAGTCCTACTTCTTGTCGTTCATTGTAGTGCTTTGCAACAGTGCCGGTTAAATCCTGTCAAGCACACCAAGTCTGTACAGTTTCTGTGTTGGGCAGAAATCAAGCAACCCCGACAGCTAGTTATCACTTCCAATGTTGTTGGTGATGTAGTTGTTGTAAGGAGCCAATCAGGCAATGCCTATATAGGGAGGCAGATAACTCAAACAGATGAGGAATTCCACCAGATTTATGTCGTTCTAAAAACATTTGTAATGTCAATGGAGTCACCAAAATGCCGGTGTTCTGCTGCCAATTTTGTACAACAGAAGTAAATGTTCAGCCGTCTCCTAAACCAACATACTTATTAATGTATACTTGCAAATACCACACTGCTTTTAATGGCAGTGTACTTGAAACACCAAAATGCAATTATAGTGTAATGAGTTGTGTACATATCTATGAATCTGAGAAAATCAAACTGACTTTGTGACAGCAATAGATATTTTTTCAACACTTATTTTTCAACATAAACAATGTCTTCCATCAGCAATAATTTACACATGCATCAACCATTTTCTTAAATGGTAATCTCACTTCAGCCACATCGTCACACTCAGTTTCAACATAAATGCATTCTGTATCAAGTATGTAGCATAATTTGATATCAAAGCATTAACACTAACTGCAAACCTGTGACAATTTGGTCATCCAATGGCTGTGCCTATAGATACAGCATAATACACAAAGTTTACAAAATATAAACTAACTTACTGCTTCTGCTGGTTGATTTGCCAGAGTTTCCATTATTAGCTGAGTATTACAGTCAAATGTTATCAATATATCACAGTGACATCAATGCTACCAATCAATCTGCAATTTAGTCATAAAATTACTTAAATTAGTCATTTAGTCACATGCAGTGAGTGATTATGCATCACTGAGACCAAAAATTAACAACAGCAATATAATTCATCTATGTCAGTTAGAATGCTACCAAGCAAGCCACCCAATAATACTGGCCTCTAGCAAGACCAATACCAATACCGATACCGACACTAGTGTGTATTGAAGCAGTGCATTGATTATTGTGCTGTCAGGCTACAAGTTGCCAGTAAAATTGAACTTCATTTCCCAGGTCTTCACACGCTTCACATGCTTCACATGTTAACTGTTCTCTATCATGCGTGCCAACCACTTGAACTTTACCCCTCCCCACTCTCACTGCCGTCATCTGCTGGCACCTACCACACCATAGACCTCGAGATGGTTATCCTGTGGACAGTGCTAACTACTGTCTGACTGGGTATTGGGCATCACAGCAAATAAAAATATCACTCAATACCAATACGGCCCAATACTGGTAAATATCGCCAATATCCAATGAGTAAAACCCAATGCCAGTATCGTTCTAAAGTCTAGGTCCCACAGAATTCTGCTATTCTGTAAACACAGATTTTGGCACAGCATAGCAACCTCGTGAAGAATGTGGTATGTTGCATGGAATCAGCAAAAATGACAAAGTTTGGGCAGAATTCAAAGATTTAGCCATCAAAATTGTGGCTTCACCTGTTCACTGAAGCACTTTCTGACTAGTTATTCATTCATGTTAACCATCACTCTAGTACATCATATTTCATCTTTTGTAAAGCAATATGCAAAATTTTATCTGTACATATATCATTCAAAGCAAACAAAAGTGCTGCTAATCTGCACACATTCTGCCAATATACAGGGCATCTGGGCTACTACCAGCCTCCAGTTCAAGGCTGAAAAAAGCAGGCAGAAGTCATGCAGAATTGACAACAATGGTATGCAGAATCTGCAAAAGCTTTGTACCAGAATTTCAAAAATTTTTCATAAGAATAATGAAGTCCCTAATGTATGCTATTTATTAGTAACGCAAGCTGACCAACCACAAACACCTCTCATGAGGATTATGAACTATAAATACAGAGCAGAGTTGCTCGTAGAGCCCACAGCTATGACTATATTTTAACACCATTTTGGACTGATGGATTTTGATAACTCCAAGGACAATCTGTGCAAGTACGATAGTTATCTTGAGGATACTGGAATCATTTAACCACTTTTTCTCACAGAAAATAGAATATAAGGCGGCTTGGTAATGTAGTGGTTATGGCATCATACTTGTGATCAACAGGTTGTGAGTTCGACTCCTGGGCATACCCTGCTGGATTACTATTTGGATGGGTGACCGTCGTCCATGCAGTCGTACTAATCACCTCATCAGACGTCGTCGGACCCCATCGGACCGTAATCACCTCATCAGGACCTAACGGACCTCATCAGACTTTGAGCGAATTGCGATTGTGGCAATACGCTATGCTAAAGAGTTTCATTGTATTTGATTTTAGATGTCAAATATATGACGTATGATTCGTCAAGCATGGACGCCATACATTTAGCAGGAGTCGTTGAATTATGCAAACATGTTGTGCACAAACATTTGAAAACATCTGATGTCTGGCGGTCGATGACCGAGGTACAGCGACAACGTTCACGCAACGTCTGCTTCGGCTGGCAGGGCGGCCAGACTTCCGTCTCGACCGATGGCGAACTGACCGTCACTTAGAAGTCAGGTGCCAAAATGTCCACGTGCTGAACGGACCACTTCGGTCCGAAATGACAAGCGACTCAGGATGCAGTGATAATAAGAGATATAACTATTTTGGGGGCCGGTGCGGATGGCGCGGTCGGTGGGTAATCTTCATAATCACAGCAGCATTTTTCGTTCACATCACGTCGTAATTACGCCTATCATTTGCACTACCCTCAAGTATACCTGTTTTCACATCGCAACACATCGATTCTATCCTTTTTCATACACGAAAGACGGGTGTTGGTAAAATGCGTCTGGTGCGTCTGCGTCCAGTGCGTCTGGGGCCACGGATAATTTGCGTCTAATTAGTGCGTCCAATAACTGCCGGAAAATGCGTCTGTGACGGGTATACTGCGTCTACAAAAGTGCGTCCAGTAACCCACAGACGCGATACTGACCGGGCACAAGACACAGACAACCGGGCATGGTGGCGGGAAGGGAGAGGGGAGGCAGTCGCAGTCCTTGTTGCCCTCGTCCGCAGGGTCAGCTCAGACTTAAACCGACAGACTTGGCAGACATTATCAAAAGAAGGCAGCCTTGGCCGTTGCTAAAGACGAATTATTTAATATTTGTTGAGAAACTATAAAATAATAAGTAAAATAAATTCCAACCTCGATGCGGCGCTTTAGCAGGTGGCCACTGTGTAAAGAGGTTCATGGTCGTTTATAAGAATCTTTATTCGCACTTTTATAGGCCAGTAGGTTTACAGCTGAGATGGGGCCCAAATTCAGAGTCCATATAATTAATCTCAATGTCATCAGTCTGTTTTATGAGTCTGGAAATTATAGAGGCCTCTGCTGGCCTGGACCAGTGTTACTTATTATCATTGGCCTGGACACTGCTGTCTGGCTGCATCTGTAGGCCAAGGCCGTCGTTCACGCGGCAGAACATGACGTCACATTCCGTCACACGGGTAATATGCGTCTATTGGACGCACTAATTAAACGCAAATTACCCGTGGGCCCGGACGCAGACGCACCAGACGCATATTACCCATACCCACGAAAGACCAATATTTGGGGCCGGTGCGGCCGGCGTGGCCGGTGCGGTGCGGTGTTTCGTGACACTGTACTTAGGTCGCCAACCAATACTGAGTTCCATCCATCCATCTTTATTCAGCTACGACTGCAAAACACAAAGGTGTCGCTGAAGTTTATGAACGTTTCCTATGTATGTTGTCCCCCATATATTACGGATAAAATAAAAATAAATCAGACAACATGTTTACCTAACTTCGAAGAATACCTATTTTGTTATTTGTTTACATTTCTCATTTTCCTACATTTCTAGTGAGTGTCGTAAGCTGACGATATCGAACATTCCAATACCGGTATACCGCCATACCGGTATTTTGTACTCGACTGCTGATGCGTTAATGCAAAATAATACTAACTGCAGTTTTATGTAATACTTTCTTTACAATACTGTTGTTGGTCTATCACTATAAATACATCCAGTAGCCTTTAGAAAAATAACTCATAAACCCACTATAGTCATAGTAAATGTCCGTAGGCCTATATGTCGCAAATCGCAATAACGTCATCGTAATGAAACTCACAACTGGTATTCGGAATTAAATTCCCTACAATTATCGCATGTTTTATGTGAGAGTCACTGCATATGTCGCTAGGAGTACTGTTTTTGAGTTGTAAATTGTCAGGTCCCTTTGCGAAGCTCGATCGATCAGTGTCTATAGGCCTAGCTGCAGAACGGACGCGCCGACATGACGCTGTGGCTGCATGTCATGTCTACGATGACGTTCAGGTGATATGCTAACTTCATGAAGGAAAGTTTGTTTGCATCGCCTGGCCGGCAGCGTTGACTTGCCGACGGTTCGTTTTTACCGCGCGATGCTACGCAGAGCGCGGTCATGCGACTGTATGTCGTCTGTCTGTCTGTCCGTCCGTCCGTCCGTCCGTCCGCCTGTCCGTGACGTTCAGGTTCCGTGATCACATAGGTTTGGCGTACTTCGAAAATAATTTCCCGGCCGAATAGCGTAAGGCACCTGCTCACATTGACTCCAACATGGGCGATCTGGTGCAACGAGAACGCCACAAAAATTGTGGTGAAATAGAGGTTGTGTTACCAGCACCAAAAACCTGCAATATCTCTGAAACGGTGCAAGATTCCAAGGTTACTATTATGGACTAATAGGAAGTCGAATACGCGCTTTCGATTGGTATCAAAATCAATGACCTTGAATGACCTTGGACGGCTGAAACGTCACTCATCTTGTAGAAATAAAATAGTTTTACGGAGCCCACCATAAAAATTTCAACAAAGATAGACCTAGACCAATACTGTCAGCGGCAAAATGTAGGCCTATGATTCTAGTTTCTAGAAATATAAGGTATATGCGGTTATTCGCGGGGGTTTGTCGGGGAGAGGGCGTCAAATACAATAACAAGAACGTGTTTAGTAGCTATAAATAGGTATTACGTGTTGTGACTTGTGAAACTGTGATTCACGAAACTGTGATTCACGGACCAAGTTCACGAAGCTGATTGAGTGCTTCGAAACCAAGGTTAGTAGACATATAGGTGTGACCAGTTGTTGTAAAATTTCTTAGCGCTGAAAGATAATCACCTGATCACCGTGGCTTACCATGATCATGGTCGTGTGCCGTGATGTTCGGCTATCGCCGTGATTTTGCGTCACGGCAGTGAAAATCAGCTTAGGCCTTGTGTAATTTCAGCATTTGAACTGTCGCTGATGTAGGCCTATATACAAGAAAGCCGTGATGTGGTAGAACAAGAAGCTCGGCTACCGCAGAGAGACAGCGCGTCAGCTGTACACATCTTTCTCGGCTCGCTCACTGATCGTGCACTTCACTGAACACCGCATCTGTTGTACAACTATATAATAGACTAGCTAAACTCGTATCGATAC
>Ga0056132_1000477_pt1 | contig 10217 bp, 2 predicted proteins | sample WorMetLIZISLAND2_3_FD_71119 | JGI IMG/M metagenome (GOLD analysis project Ga0056132, IMG submission 71119) | Marine gutless worms symbiont microbial communities from Max Planck institute for Marine Microbiology, Germany - Olavius clavatus LIZARD... ...
AAAAGTGCGCTTCGGACTTGCTGACAAAAGCGCAAAGTGAAAAGCGCAAAGTGAAAAGCGCAAAGTGAAAGCGCAAAGCGAAAGCGCAGTTTATTAAACCTCCCTACAGTCTCAGTCTGAGTTCGCTCAGTTGTTTGCTCAGTTTACTGGATGTAAGCAACGCCATACAGTAAGGTCAATCAGGTCCTGCCATGGCCGTTGCCGTTCTTTGGATCTCAGTTTAGCTCCAGTCGGTTGAATTGGTTCATTATTGTTCGTTGCCAAATGGACGGATTTCTGATCTCAGAACATTCTTTGAATTTTAATTGTGCATCGGTGCATTCAGCGATGTATTTTACCATTATCATCATCATCATGCATCATCATCATCGTCATCATCTGGATTTTTAGAGTGGGCTAAATAACAAAATTATCGCAAGGTTCGTGACAGGTGAAAGAGAAATGTCTTAAGACGCTGCCTGAGTATCGCGAGCAGACGGGGCAAATTTCACGTGCGATGGAAGATTGTTCCAGAAGTAGGCGCCAGAAACTGTTAGAAACACGTTAGGCCTACCTATTTTATTTATTGTCATACGTCAGATGTATCTAGCTGAGTCTAGACGTCTTACTAAAAGTAGTTGTTTATCATTTATTAACAGCAGTTACAGACGTCTGAATAGTTCCGTTTTAACACGACGTTTGTGACTGTTATCTTGCAGACATGCTCTCGACTGTCTCCAGCAGAAGTTGTACCGTATCAACGCTGACATTCAACTGAAAACCAACTCTCTGATGCTGGACAAGCAGTGTCTTGAAGCTCGCGAGAAGCTGCAGGCTAATAAGCTCGGATCGTCGTCGCGTACCGGCTGCGAGCTCACGGCCACATTGCTTGGAGTTAGCCGACCCAAGTCACACATTATTGCCTACTAGTCGTTAAATTTTGACCCAATCGCGGCAGACTGTCTACGCGCTTCATTTCTTTAAGTAACTTGTTCTATGGACGCTGCATGTTGTCGGCTGCTATTAGCTGGCAGTGCAGGCTGGTGTTGATCGAATCACCCCAGTGTTGTGTACATGGAGGCCTTGTATCTGAATAGTTCAGTGCTTAAGTGAAGTCACACGCGTTGTTAAGGTTTCTGTCACATCTATTTTACGCCATACAGTAGTTTCAGCACATAGGCCTAGATTACTTTATTATCCACCCAAATGTTTGAATACTACAGACGTACTGAATGCTTCCTTCAGTCAGCGGCGTAACGATGGGGTGGCTGCCCCACTGGTATGGGGCGCCTATAGGCGAAAAAGTTATTTTGATTCTGAGGGGCCCCGACCTGAGAAAGTGACGGGGGCCCCAGGTGGTTGCGTTACGCCTCTAACTTCTTGTTCTGCTCATTAGCGTCATTGTTTAGTCAAGCTAGTGCTCACGTAAACGTCTTACAAGATGTTATTGTGATGTGATGTAGTGCATTCGTTTAATGTTTAGTCTGGTATTAACTGCACCGTTCATACCAAACTGCTTCAGCTTCACAGCTTGCCTCATTCATTCGTTGAGGATTTGGCTGATGGAATCAGTATTCAATTGGTGCATTTATGAATAACTTACTGTGATAAGTGATGCTGTCTGAGCACACAATCATTCTCACCAACAGTGGTGCACATAAGTATAATTAAATGTTTCTAATCAATGTTGGTACAGTATTTTCTTGTTACATACTTGTTTACAGGTTATAAATAACTGTTGTTAATTTTAACGACTGTGATACCAGTATTGTTTCATCACTATCTGCTGACCTTGTTAGTGTGTTAGTGCTAAAATGTTACATTATTGTGTGGTGTTAATACAATGATGTTGTGTATTGTATATACCGTATTAAAATGTTTCAATGTTTATGAGACAAGTAATGTGCTGATGTGGATTATTTGCAGCATAATTCAGTATGGTTTAAAATACAACAAATTTACCTTCTTCTACACAAAAGGTCAAAGATCAGTTGATAATTACAATTAGTGAGTTAAACTTTTTATGCCATTGATGCACACAGTAAGTTCAGTGAGCTGGCTTTCATGCAGATATCATCATCATTCATGAAGAAGGTTGACATGTTTTGGTCCTCCATGTGTTACGATCCTCAACATTAAATTCTTCTTCATAATCTTTCAGCATTGTCCATTCGTTGAAATCATCATGAAATTCCTTCTGTTATTAAGCAACGCGTTCATACCACTGATTTTTTGCTGTTAGCCCATGTCCAGCATATGGCAAACACATAAATATCTGCAATGTTATTCTCTGATCAGTTTACCTAATTTTTGTTCACCAATAAATAATTAATTTCTTTTGTGCCAATTTCGTGCAGAAATGCAGTTCTTTTTCTCTGATTTTTTCAATACATCATTTTTGAATCTTTCATCTTTCCAGGTGATTTTCAACATCTTCCGGTAATATCAAAGTTCAGAGGCATAGCATCCCTGCTTTATTAACCATTAAACTTTTTTAATATGCCACATTTTTGTGTGATTCATCCCTGCTTTATTAACCATTAAACTTTTTTAATATGCCACATTTTTGTGTGATTAACACTAAATTATAATATGATGCCTCATCATGGTGCTTGTTTCATTACGTACTGTGTGTGGGGGTCCATAAAAACACACAAATATCTGCAAACTTGTAACCCAATTTGCTCAAGTTTCTGCTGTATTAAATAAAATCATGTAGTAATTCCCCATCTAGCCATAATTAATGGTCCACTCCCAAAAGTACCTGCTGAACATCTGACACGGTATGCAGCTGCAGATTATCAATGACATGTACCGCATGCACCCCTCACTAACATGGAAGTTTTGCAACATATGGCTATTAAAAATGAATATCACTGTACAAACATTCAACAAATATGTAATAAGTCATCCATTTATTACAACAGTGCAGTTGTGTGTTAGTACAAGATTATAATTGTTCACTCTTATAATACATATATAAATAGGCAATATTTAGACAACAACAGTGCAGAATTATTATTACACACTATACAGTAGTAATTCTCACTCAATAACAGTAAGAATCTTCTATGTTTAAATGCAAGTGTAATTTAAATAAAAGGCCCAAAAACTTCAGTAGAAAAACTGCTAGAATAACATGTATACAACTAGTTGTGCTAGTGCAACATTAAAAATGTTCACTCTTAATACACACAATCAGGCAATATTTAGTTACAGAAATGTCAGTATTTCTCGATTCACATGTCTGAAAATCATTCTTTCAGATGAAAGTTACAAACTTCAACTGCAGCAAAATTACAAAAAAACGACACCTGCTTGTCCATTATAGACGTATGTATTAAGATACTGCAGACCTAAAAAGAGCAGCTGCAAGTTTAACTGTACAATGAGCAATGCATACACATGTGTAAACATCAGACAGCTCTATCGGCAGATAGACTATCTCTTATATCAAACTATATCCAATAAGCCTGCTACACAACACATTAGTAAACCTGTCAAAAGTCAAGCACTCTGTTTTAGCAATGGTTTATCAATTTGTCACGGCAACTCCACCAGGCAATGCCCTTACACTACAGGCACAGATTTATCAACTCAGCATATTTTCCATATTGAACTTAGAACTGCATAACCCAGAAATTCAGAACTACCTACCACCGCCAAATGACTGCAGTCAGACAAAGACAGATAATATTCAGTGAGTGAAAAGAATGGAAAGTCAATGTTATATCAATGTTATTATTATATATGTTGCATAATTTGACATCAACACTTCAAGAAACTACTTTGTCTTTACGAACTTCGGCAGTACATGTAATACCAATCTGGCGTATAAATATGGCAGAAAAAATTCACTTTTAAATGGAACAAAATCATCCAAGTGCCAATAACTGTCAAATGCTGGTGCAAATTATCACATTTATTCAACAAAAATAACCTGTGATTAAATCACAATTTGGTGTCATCATAACACTGCAGATAAACATATAAAATACACAGAAATGCCAAAATATACAGTGAAACCACACACCAACAATATATCAAATTATCAATGTAAATTATAAATCATAACCCAACAGTTTATCAATGATGTGTCCAACTACTGCAGTTAGTTAATAATAAACAGGGTGGGTACAGAACACTAAAAGGTTTTCTACGACTTTCCAGGACCTTTTATGTGCACTTTCAGGACCACTTATGTCTATTTTCCACCACTTTGCAGACTGTTTAATTGAGAGTTATTCAACAAGTCAGATCTTCATATGCATTTACTAAGTGCAGCTAAGGGTCCAGGGTAGCACTTAAGCTCGCTCCCTCAGTGAGTGTGGGAGAGCACTTAAGCTCCCCCAGTGGGTCCGGACGAAGCCCAGCCGCCAGACGGGTTTTGATGTACACGGGTCAAAAATGTGGCCACTATTTGGTTGATTTTTCATGACTTTCCAGGACCTACGTATGATTTCATGACTTTCCAGGCCTGGAACATTTGCATTTTAAATTCCACGACTTTCCTGGATCTGTACGCACCCTGGACAAACGAAGCAATATTGGTGAAATAATGTTACTGCGTTACATCACAGAGAACGTGGAGAACAGTGCAACAATTACAGAGCTTGTTTAGCAGGCAGTGGGGCCGCGACAAACTGGTAAGCACGTGGCTTGATATCAACCAGCATGTCATCTTCGTCAAGTGTCGTCAGAAGTTCTCCGTCACCATAGATACTGAGTTTCTGTACACAACACAACACAACTCTATGTCAACAACACAACAGATCGGCACTTACTCAAAACTTCCCTTCACTGTAGGTTTACTATTTATTAATATAGGTCTGGTGTCTCACTGGCCATGCGTCACTGACTTTAGTGGTATCCACCTACGGGCTCACGGAAAGGGAGATGAGCACCTCACCTACACTCCATGCTGGAGCATGGTCCACTATGCAGCTGTGCCTACAGTACTTTGATGCTGCTGGCTGGGCAACAGGAGGGCATCCGGCCTGTAAAAACTTCTGCTTCAAAATCCCTTGGATGGCAGATAACAACTAAGTGGGTGGGGTATAGTCTGAAGTACCCTATGGGCAACCCCCACCCGCCTCAAACAGAAGGACATGAAGAGTTTTCAGCTTGTCCCACAAGGACACTCAGGATCAGAATAACTGGAGACTGAGAATCAAGGGGTAACCGGATAACTCAGGTTTACCTAGAAAATGAAATGAGTTCAAATGACCGTTAAAACAGTGTGTTACTCTGTGTGCATGTTACAGTAAATGCTGACGACATACAATATGAAACCAGGGGTACTTAACAATGTAACATACAGTAAAACATTAAAAACAGTACAATAAAAACAGTACTACAGCGACAACGAAACAGTAAAACAGTTAGGCATCAGGGAACGCTCGTTCGAATAGGATGGTCTTAAGTAATTTTTGAATTTACTAGTGTGTCTGTAATGTCTGCACGAAGAGCATTCCAAGCCACCGGAAGAGCATAGCTGAAAGCTCATTCACTGAGTTTAGTCCGCATTGTGTGTTTAACGTATTTGGCCGGGTGAGATGAGCGCAACAAAACTGTTTAATTGCTTATCACACTGTACTGCCATGATGCTTTCATGAAACTCAAACCATACTTCAATGGAAAAGTGATCTTTGATGTCATTTGACATTTAATACAGTCTGACCTTATTCCAGCAGTGAGCAGTTGGCAATATTCTCCAAAGAAACTTATTAAGATTTCTAAACCAGGTCAACTGCGCTTCCTGGGCCCAGCCTACCCAACAGCACCAAAGCACAACTGGCAACATTTTGACATAAAACCTTAAATAACATTCCACAGCTAAGCCTGGCCCTTTTCACCAAGTCCAGAAGTTAACTGGTTAAACAAACACAAACACAAAACTGTTCGTTTTGTTCCTGTTCTGAACACTTGTCCAAAGTTACTAAAGGTCACACTGAATTAGTGCAACACATTTTTTACAGGCCGAATGACAGCACTGTAAGACGTGCATGGACCAGGCCTAAAAATCAACTCAGCAAAACGGGACACACTGGCGATGGCCAAAAATCAACTAATCTATCCAAGGCTACATCTAAAATACAAAATTTCAGTCACTCAAGTTTGCTCAACTGCTGCACTTGACCTTGCAAATGTCGATGACTGGGTAACCACTTTCATATGTCATGTTTTTTTCGTATGTTATTTTTATATTTATTTCGTTTTATTATTTCACTGTTTTATTATTTCACTATTTGTTACGGTACATGCAACTTGCACTCAAGTAACTGTAACACACACAGTAAAGATGTCTAGATTCAATGTAAACAGACGGCATATCAGTGAATGTGAACAAACAGCTTCCAGTTTAGTGAAAACGAAAAATTCAAAAGGATACGAGCTACTAACCTAAATAAAATCCAAACTACACAAAGTTGAATCTAGTCACAGAGATGCTGAGCAGTTGCAGTAACAGAAATGACATAAATGAATGATGTACATGACGCCTTCACACACAAACCTGCGGCTTAGCTGGTGCAGGTGAATGCTGAGTTGGATAACACAACGACACGGTAAGACCAATCAGAAGTACGAGGCCAAACAGAAAGAGAAGAATGATCGCTGGGTCTGATCTCTTCATGTGTGTGTACAGTCGAGACTTTCCTTCCAGTACCGTGCCTGTCAACTTGTGTCCATTGTCGGCGGCGACTTCACGACGTTCAGTTTTCACACTGGCCTCGGGTTCACGTGACATGGAAATGCTGCGGATTGATTCATCACCAGTGCTAACAATCACCACACGGGCACGGAAGAAATGGTCTCCTGCAAACAAAGAGCACCACCCATTCACCAACTATTACCTGTTGTATCAAGAGCTCTAACACAAGTTCAATTATGGATTACATCAATGCAGATACTATTGTTTCATTTTATCTTATTTCTAGATATCTGATGATTTCACACTTGCAATTACAGTGAAATGAAAGTAGCAAAGAAATGATATTAGACCTTAAGCACAGATGTAAAACCACAAAAAGGGCATAAAGTTTACATCTAAAAACACAGAAAAAAACCTCATCACAAATTTTTAAAAACAGGACAATAACTTAAAAACTTCAAATAAGGTAGATGGCAGTGTTCAGGCAGCAGATAAGATAAATACAAGAAAGCCGACCTAATGCAAAGGTAAGTGTGACAGCCTTGGTATATAGGACACAACTCACTAAATCACCCCTCACATGCGTTTAGTCGTTGTTGCCTCACAAGAAAGCGAAGTAGTGCAAAATTCCGCAAACATTTGAACTTATAGCAGTTCAAGGTCATCCAACGTCAATCATCGACCTTGGTGCCAACCAAAAGCGCATATGCAACTTCCCATTAGTAGTAACTTGGGTTGTATCTCATACTGTTTTTGAGATATCAACACATAAAGCATGAAAATAGCTTGTATCCCCCTACCCCACTGTCGTTTGATGCCCCTGCTTAGGGGAATAAGTCAGAATTTCCGGATTAAACTTACACCATAAAAACGAGAGGGATTGGGCTACTCTGTGGTGAAAGTTGCATGATCCTAACTTTAACCATTTTTGACTGATCCACCCGTGTGACGGACAAACGGGTGATAACATACAGTGCACTCTAAATATATAGTCGTGTGCTAGAAACTAAATTCTGCATTCAGTGCACTACTGAATGAGCACACCAATCAAATGTAATAGAATACAGAGTAAAACTGAAAATTCACAGACAGTAAAAACAGTTTTAACACAAGCTTGATGTTTGTTAGCTATTTGAAATTGCTGCAATGTGGACCATCATTAAATGCCCAATGACATCGGGACAAAGGAAAGCAATGTACAATACATGCACATTGCACATATTGTAATCAGACATTAAACTATCGTAGTACTAATACTGCATGAACATAGGTCTAAATCGTACCAGCTCTGTCAAGTTGTTCAGTGTTGCGCATAAATGACTGAATATGGCACGACATCAGATTATTGAGCATCTCAAACATCCTCATGTACTTCACTTGTTCATAATAAAACATTTGCAGCTAAAACAACAACAGTGTGGCCTAACATTACCCAACAACTGCAGCACTGTACATTGCAAATTATTCAATACATAATAAGATTATGAACGTCAGGCAATGTAAGATATAATTTTATTTATTATTATTTACTAGTGTTATTATTAAAGGCACTAGCATAGCGGTTAGCATGTTGACTTCGAACAGCGTAGTTAACCAACATTTGGCCCCATTTCTAGTCGAATGGGTGACTGCTTGCGGGCAGGAAAACCATCCGGGTATGTACGAGTAACCAGCCATCAAGGGCAACACAACCTTCTACCCTCTGTGGGATGGTTAAATGAGTATCAACTTTCGGGCTGAGTAATAATAAATGGCGATGGTGGATGTAGTTTCCTAGCAGCCTACAGGTGGGCCAATAGCTCAAGTCCGTCCTCTTGGTCCAAAGGTTGGCAGCCATCTGGTGCTCTTCTGCATTCATCGTGTGAACCGGGAGAACTCACGCAATGACTCTGGGTCATGATCTCAGCACTATAAACACTGTCCTTGTATTACTATTATTACTACTTTGTACAGCGAATTACAAGGCAGGTTGTTATATCTGCTAATTCTGTAGGAACAAGTTACGTGATAGCAGCATATTATGTGAAACTGAAAACGTCTGGTAACATTAAAACTAACAAATAAATTTAACAGAAACTTCACAACTGTAAAGTCTGTTTGATAATGTTAGCAAACATGTGCAGGGAAGTTCATGACCTCTGAGTGTTAACTTCTAATTACGAATGGAACACAGGGTCAGCATGAAGCTGAACTGCTTACCTGGTTCAGTCTGTTCTCAACTGCCGGAAGCTCACCTTTACAGCCACTCTGACATACAGTGATCGCAGATGCACTGGCTTCCGCACTGTATGCACTAGCACATGCTGGACAGCCAACAAACATCTCCAATTAACAACAGTACTGCACTCAATGATTAGAAATTTCAACAATAGAAGTAGCTACAGTAACTGACTGTTGAATGCAGTGTAATACATGTCAACTTTCATCATCGTGACAGTAGACTATGAGCATGAATGGTGCTTGCCTACATTCAAAGGACACTGCCTATTATGCCATCAATATTTCACTCTGTAATAAACAGTTGAACAGCTGTCATAAAAGATATGTTGCTATAATAGCTAACAGTCCAATGCAGTTAAATACAACTGATTAACTTTCATCATACACAAAATGCTGCTTGCCTTACAGTTAAAAGATCTATGCATTGCTATCTTACCACCATCACTGTACTTACGGACCCTGTGGCCCCCCAGCTACAGAAAGCCACAGAGCATGAACAGAGCTGTACACATGCACAAAATTATCACTAGGTGCATTTATCAGACTGAAAAAACAACCAGTGAAAGGGTGGGACAATGCTAGGGGTGCATGAGTAATCTTATCGGGGACACATCAATGGTTATTACCAAGTAAATATCATGTCAACTCACAATCTGAACATGCTTGCAGCAAGTAGAGTCTATTGTCATTCCAAGGTCCATAGTCAGTGAAGTCAGCCAGACGCATCAGACGACAGCCACGACAACAATATCCAACTTCTGCAGCATTCTAAATGCAGAATTACACGTTTCAGATCACTGAGCAATTAATTTCCACCAACTTCACAGTGAAGCCATTTTTACTAACTTGTTAAAAATTGTGCACACACAGTAATTCATTTTCAACACAATCTATCCATATACATGGTATTTCATTGACATTAATGGCTCACTCGACAAATGATTATGCATTTTGCTGTTATTACACAAATGAAAATGAGCAGTTATGTGTGTACTGTGTACATATTAACAATTATATTAGGGCTCGTATCGTGAGAAAAAATTGTATCACGATATCGTAGGCCAGTGTATCGCGATATTGCGATATCGTAGGGTGTAGGCAGGCAGGCGACAGCCCAGCCCAGTGGCGAGACGAGAACACTGGCATTGATGACAGCTGCGGTCAGCGTCGGCCGGTTTCAGCCGGAGACACTATGAATGACTTAGCCATGCTGCGGGACTGGCTGGAGTGCAATACCGCTGGAGTGGAGAGTCCATTAGTTATCATTTGATCGCTGAACTAGAGAACTACATTGTCAGCTGTGAGCTGTCACGGACTTTTTCAAGATAGGGATGTTAAATTGTTTTTTCTTAAATTCGAATTTCAA
>Ga0056132_1000478_pt1 | contig 10216 bp, 3 predicted proteins | sample WorMetLIZISLAND2_3_FD_71119 | JGI IMG/M metagenome (GOLD analysis project Ga0056132, IMG submission 71119) | Marine gutless worms symbiont microbial communities from Max Planck institute for Marine Microbiology, Germany - Olavius clavatus LIZARD... ...
AACGAGAGAGAGAGAGAGAGAGAGAGAGAGAGAGAGAGAGAGAGAGAGAGAGAGAGAGCGTGAAAAATGAGTTATGTTTAGTCAGACCTGTGCTAGAACACAGAGCTCCGTGGTGCTGAAATAACGAAAGAATCGTAATAGAAATTGTTCGTCGTTCCAGACGTCTGTATTGCCGGCGGGTTGAATGCACCACGCTCGGGTGGTGCGGGATGACGTGGGAGGTAGTGGCGGGGTTGAGATCGTCGGCGGTATTGGTACGTGTGCTGGTGGACTGTGTCCATTGACTGCATTACAAGCTTGAAGCTGCTGCTGCTGTTGGGGATGATGATGTTGATGATGATGATGACGCGGTGACATCGTCGGCGATGACGGAAACGCGCGGACACGGTTCGTCGCTGACCGTATCACACGCGATATCGTGCTGGTCACGCTGCTACTACCACCCGTCGCCCCGTCCGACACGCCGGAAGTGACGTCATCAGTCAGTGATGACGTCACACTGCCGTCTTCCGTTGTCATCGGCCGGGCATTCGTCGTCGCCGTTATTGTCGCCGTCGCGCCGGCAGATTGCGCACCGGAACTGGAAACTGCGTCCTTGCTATCCGGAGGCGACTGTCGACCAAACCGGAAGCCTTTGATGCTCCTGGATAGCTCGAGACAGGCTTTGCCGAGTGACGACATGGTTGTCGACGCACTGACGCTGTTGTTCTTGCTGGTCATTACGTCAACATCTGCAGCAGACACAGCCGCACAAATGTGCTACATCGTATCAAAGAACTTCGTGCATGAAGGTTAACAGGTTAAATAGGGTGCGCTGAAAATGGGCTAGATTTGTCAGCAAAATACCTCCGCTAATAGTGTATTAAGTTTTAACGGCGCTGATGCTGAAAAGAGCATAGCATGAGTTTTACGAACAAAACTATAAAGAAAAATACCAAAAAATACGAACGTATAGATTACTAGCTGTGTAAAAATGACTGCTAAGTATTTTTTACAGCAAAATACTTTTCACTGTTGCTGTTCCAGTGTTTTGACGATGTTGGTTGGGTGACGGGAAGGGCACCTTACATTCTTACATACTGTACAATCCTAACAATAGGTTCTCCTACGGGGTTCAGGCACAATCTGGATAAATTTTTTGCAGGCCGGCTAAAAATCGAAAGGTATTGCGTTTTGAATGTTCGTGTTCGAAATAAAATCGATATCAAATATGTTTTATCGTTATCATCACACTCTATAATATCACTGCACTGCACCACAAAACTTAATCATTTCTTTTTCGCTGCCGGCTGAACCTGTGGCAGACACGAGACGAGCTGGATGCTAAAAATAACACTGGCGACATTGCCATGCCAACATTGTCAGTATTAACTCCGGTGATGCTGCGTCGTGGTGACAGCAACTGTCAGCAGATGTCAGCACGTGTCAGCAGGTGCTTGGCTATTTTCGTCGCATCTCAGTCGAGTCTGAGTCCACTCCACTCTCGCGACGACGTATTTGTCTAAAGCCCAGAGGCACTACAATAAATAATTCTTGAGGCACCAAAGGCATATAGGCAGAGGCGGTCGGCACGTCATTGCTGAACCTGGATGGATGGATGGGTACACGACGCAGCATCGTGGCTAGCTAGTAACGTCATCAACGTCATCATCATCATCATTAGGGGTGTGCGGTTGACAAAAATGACTAGGGTTCGGAATTCGGTTCGGTTTCAGCTGTACAAAATTAACCGTGATTTCCGTTTTTGCGGTTCGGTTTTTACATTCGTCTGTTAACGCCATCTTTCATTTATGACTCTACAGTGTGACGCCAAAAATGACGTATACTGTTCTGAACTGGTCCAACTAATTATTAGCCGAACTTTTCTGAGTGAGCCACTCAGAATTGAAGATAAATACTTTGAGTCTTTTGCCGTTGATCCTATCATGTTGGAAGATGAATTGTGAATTAAACAACGTGAAAAGCCGCCCCAAACCCTCAAAGTCGGTTTTGGAAACCGAACTGCGGATAGTGAGTTTTCGGTTTTTGAATTTTGAGGTCAGTTCGGTTCGGTTCGTTTTTAGCAGACTGATATCCGACATTTTCATCGGGTTCTGCACGCCCCTAATCATCATCGTCTTGTGATGACGTCAAAGGCTGTTACAGCTGCTGAACGCGACCGACGTAATTACATAGCTACACCGCTGACGGCCAGGTTCGCCAGCACAGCGCGTTATTGCCGTCCTTGTGTTGCTAGTAAATACGAGTACCCATGAAAAGTAAGCCGTCAGATTTCATAATTTCATAACTGTATCAAATGCTGAGTCATGTGCATTTTTTTCACTGGCAGATTCAACAGTAAACCTGCATTCAAATAATCACTCAAAATTCAACCAAAGACAAAAGCATCGCTATACTACGTTGTAAAGTTTAGTGTTCAAAAATTGATAACAATGTTTCACAAAGTTAAAGTTTAAAAAACATATTTCAAAAGCGCCATAAAACAGTTAGCTATAGGCTAAGACACGGAGGTGTTCGCTACTTGTCTTCCAAAGCGGCAGTGAAAAGATAAATATGTCTGTGGTATCCCTTACCAAGCATTTTGTTCCATAATTAGCATATTATGTTCGGTACAGCGGTACAGCCACACAGAAAGCGCGGCTGTCGTATGCAGTTTGAGTCCTTTGGACCTGGAGCAGATGTCGTTTTGAACAGCGTAGTGACAATTGAAGAGCCGGTAAGCTGACGGAGGGATAAGTTGATGAAGATAAGTTGGTTGGGATGTTGAACGTATTTTGTATGCCAAGGTCACCAGCTTGAAGTTGATTCGATCGAAAATTGGAAGCTAATGTAACGATTCCACTAGAGGATGACCATGACACGACTTTCAGCGTTGCAGGTACAAGCGAGACAAATTTGCACTCTCTGAAGCTTTGCTGCTGTTGAGTTCTGAGCACCGTAGACTGAATTGCAGTTGTCCAATCTGGAACCGACGATGCTAGAAGCAAGAGTCTTGGCAACATCTAGGGGCAGCACTATCCGGATATATTCGTGTTTGTAGCGACGCGCCGGCGCCACGCGTTTTAGATATGGCGGGTACTTTAATGATCACGTTGTTGCAAATTAATTGTCGATCGTGTGAATAAAAATTGCATAGGCCTACACCGTGAGTCAAAAAAGTTCCACGAACACTAACCTAGTATAATTCTCGATGGAAAATAAGTTGTCTCAAATACGCTGCAGATACACTTTACGGAATGAGACAGTAACGATATAATCTATGGGACAAAAGCATAAATAGAATCGGATAGTGATTGTTCGGAGATGGTAATATGTGTAATTACAAGAAATATTTTAGATTGTGAGCAACCTAAATGTATACTCCTCTCACACTATTTTCTCGTATGTGCCTCTGTAACCCGCTGCAGAGATATGGACATTTGAAATTTTCGAAATGGCCGCCGGCTGCCATCTTGCATTTGGCCCAACCGGAAGTAATGCCTTTCTATCCGGTGTCCCCGAATACTCTATACCATAGAAGCAAATATGAGGTGGATCGGATGACGCGTTGCAGAGGTATGCCATTTGAAATGTTCTAAAGTGAGAGGTCGGTCGGTCGTCAATATTCACGCTTACACTGACGTCATGTACTTCTCCTCTACGTTACATTAGGAACGAAGCGCGCGCATTAACTCTATTAAGGCCAAAATCCATTGCGCCAGTTTCCCCGTAGGAAGTCCGCAACAAGTCCACAACATAAACGACAAGTCCGTTAACAAGTTGGCGCGCGGGCAAAAGTCCGTTGTGTCTGTTGTGTCGTGTCGTTTCCCAAATTCCATTACAACGACTTGTCGGTGTTGGCGCGTAACAAGTCCGCAGCTTCTCCGACTACGGGGAAGTTACGGGGAAACGTGTGTAATGGATTTTGGGCATTACCCAGTGTGATGCTAAACGCCTCCACTTCCTTTAGTTGCGATGTATCACAAGGTTCTAGTCATGATCCTGGTACGGATCGCTTTAAAAAGAATGCCATGCATTCAGTACCATCTGTTTAACATCACAAAGTTATAACCACTCATTGCAATACCTCTATCTATAGTCCTAGCTCATATACAACTCAGCTGCAAGCATGCATAGACGATACTAGCCTATGCATTTCTCCAGTTACCGCTTAACCTGTCCAAAACTGACTTTATCTGATTCGGCGCTAGCGACGCATATAGGCTACATTCTTTTATTATCAGCTCACCACTTGCCACAGTTTTAACAATGGCGCTTTGTGACATTTTGTATAAGCGCCCTAGAAATACTCTTACTTACTTACTTACTTACTTAATGATTTGGATGGATATACTGCTGGACAGCGAACTGTCTATGAAGAAACCACGTCAACAATTAAAGGTCGCGAGTCTCAAACCATTGCTGGTGTCGCTCGCTGGCGACCTTGTTGACGTGCGAACTGTCTATGAAGAAACCACGTCAACAATTAAAGGTCGCGAGTCTCAAACCATTGCTGGTGTCGCTCGCTGGCGACCTTGTTGACGTACTTTGAGTGATTATCTATCTATCTATCTTCCGATACTGCACAAAACCTCACAGTTGAGTATTGTCCTACATATACTGGCAATGAAAGTTCGACCACGACCGTGCCCGTACACACACAGTGATTATGTAACGTATTAGTGGTCAGTGTTTGCCTACTGCATGGAACGAATATTCTAAGATACTCTTAACATTACGAACTTTTTTGACATTCAAATTCTGATGTATATATTATTATTTTTAAATTGTATGACGTATTTTAGTTATTTGATGTAATAAGATGCCCAACAAAACATCAATACAACATCTATACGAGACTCTGCTCAGGTAAAAAAATAACAAAAAAGGCAGTACGGAAATTATAACAAATCAGCACAAGCTGTAATTATATTCTGTCGAAACACGCTGCAACCGATTCACTGCACGAGGCCTTTAAGACCGGTATTCTTACGATATTATTATATCGGTACATCATTTATGTATGTATTATATGTTATTAATATAATGTTTGTTATTATAAGTTACATACAACATGTGCATCAAAAACACGGACACGCGCGGCTCACCTGTCCTGTCAGCGACTCGAGACTGTCATTGGTAAAGCGTCACACAGGTAGACGATGAGTCAGACAGGTAAATGACCCAGGTATTCACTAATTAATAACATGAGTTGATGCATCATCGGTGACAAATACCAGTAACAGCAGTCGCAGGTTGCAACCGGTACTATGTTGAGTTGTGACCAGAGCGCTGGTTGTAGACTGGCAGTACGTCGTTAAGACACCGTGATGCCGGGTGGTCTCAACGCGCCAAGCTACAGCTCATGTTCTTTGCAATATACTCAGTCGCTGCCGCAGTCAACCGCTCATTTCGTTCTAATTGCCCCAGTTTTGTTGCGCCGACGACGAGTGACGCCGAGCTGTTTCTACTACGACGCACGCTGCTTCAAGACAGCTGTCGTCGTAAGGTGGGTATAGGCGAGGTGACGATAGCGGCAGTCAGCTGACCGTCCACTCACTGACACTCAGAGTTACCTGTGCTGTCAGGCGACACTCTATCTATACCGGTGCTAATAGACCGACTTGCTCACCTAGTTGCCTCTGACAAGAGAAGTGCGTTCATTCGGTCGCATTTTACGACTGACAGCATCATGCCACGCCACTCACCATCTCTTTGATAGTGTGTCTGTCTGTCGGTCTGTCTCTGGCTCAATGTTCGTGTGAATGTGTTTCCAGTGTGCGTGTGTGTGGTCGGTGCTGTTCCATCGATCGATACTTGCTGCTGCAAAGGCTGCTGCTGCTGCGAGGAGACAGCCTCAGTGGTGGCGTCGTACTACTGGCCAACCCCGCTCACTCTGTCGGCGCCGCTCGCTGTTCAACCCGATACCGAGCCATGTTTCGTCAGCTTTCATCGTCACGCGTTAGCACGCCTCCAAGAAGTAGCTCTCAGCCCGGCGAGGTAGCATCGCCTGCCTGCCTATAAAACACGGCTGGCGGGGAGCAGTTAGCGCGCGAGGACGCTGAACGTGCATAGATTATCAATGAATGATTCATTGCAGGCACCGTGGCACGCACGGACAGAGGCGCGTCACACAGCACAGCGCCTAGTACATCAATGAACGCCAGCAACGAGCTGCTGCTGCTGCTACTACCGACCTAACACCTAGCATCTACAACAACCTTACTCCATGTCACTACTTACTACTCACGCGCTTAATATTGCACTCACATGTACGTGCATACCCTATCATGATAAAACAAGATTAACACTAATTAAAAAGACGGACTTATGTGATTTTTTGTGTGTACTGTAGTAATAATTGGCAATTACTTAGTTATGTCTGTTACTCCACTGCCGGTTTGCTGTTTCCTGATTTGCTCTTAGTTATGTGTTTTTATCTAATTTTATCTTTGTTTATTTTTCATTTTAAGGCATCTGTGAGTGCTGCATGCCTTGGCGTCTTTTAGAGTAGGCCTACTCATTGTGCCATTCATTCTACTGCTTCTATTTAGTACCTGCTAAATTTCTTTAAAATAACAAGTTTTAAGAGTTAAAGAGTGCGGACCCCACCCCTGACCTACCCTGCCTGTGAGATTCATACAGGCATTTAAACTTTCACCTGTACAGTAATTCATACGTCAGATGATAATTCGTTTTAGAATGGTCGATAGATTTATTTTAGCTTAGTGATTTCATCTAGGATTTTTCTGAGTGCCGTTTACGTTATTTGATTTTCGCAGCAGCGCGATATTTCACAACAGAAGTCTTTACAATACGAAAATATCTAAGGCGCACAATGTCTGTCAGTTGGCAGAATCGGAGGCGTGTGCAGCGGTATGCACAACTCAAAACATACGTGCACATTCACAGCGGACAGATCAAACGCCAGCTGTAATTCTGTTCTGTTCTGTTCCTCCTGTTAGATGCATTGGGCCACAGCTGTAATATTGTAAATTAATGTGGATAGACATATAATCCAGAACACTATATCTCTGTAAATAAACGATTTTGCACACTTTCGGAATGAATAATTTGTTATAAGAGTAGAACATTCGAATCTCAATGAACATTCAAATTTCACAAGGTAGTGTGCGACGTGTTTGAGGCGAAGTGGTAGGTTGTGTAACAGAATCTTCCGCGGTTCATCTCCGGCACTGAATGGCCTTTTATGTGCCGATGTGCCGTTAAGAAACTACTCACTCACTCCCCGGTTGCAATAGATGGTTGCATGGATGTTTTTTGACTCACTTTACAATGTGAAGTGAATTTGCACTCTGAAACTTCGCGTTCATGTCGCACGCATGCAACCTTGTTAGCTACAAGATGGCTTGTAAACAAACAGCAGGCATCTCCGTGAGTTCGATGTTTCCGTGGCAACGTATATCGACTGGAGGGAACTGTTACGGCAGCTAAATAAAAATAGTCGCGTTTAATCAACGTTTGCCAAAAATAGCAGCAACAGCAAAGCGACCTGGCTGCTGTCGCCGCAGCTTGGTTCAGCAGCTGCTGATGGTGAGTCAGTCGGACATGAGCCGACTGCTGCGGCCAGGACACCAGAGGACATCATCACCGACCACTGCATGGCTCTCCAGTGCCACATTGATCTGCAGCTCAGCGGCGGCGGCGGCTGCAGATCTGCAGGCGACGCCGAAAAGTGGAGGTGAGAGTCGTGCTGACCGGTGTGGCGTGGCAGACCGCGCGGACACGACAGATTATCGCTGGTCGTTGGGTTTTCATCGTGAGTTTGATTAGCAGTGCGTGTGCAGAATGTGCTGTGGCCTTCATTGATGAGTTAGCAATGCCACTGTTTTGCCACATTATACTCACACAGACGACCGGCTGGTTACATTGTTGTCATACTCAGTAAAGAGTTCTTTACGCCAATATTGTTGGCAGCACAAATGCTGGATTACAGAACTAATGCAAACAAACTAGCACACAGAGAGAAAACACGTGGCTAGAAACTTAATAAATTACGTGCAATAACGGCGACTGTCTTAGTCAATTGAGAATGCAAAAAAATTTGATTCCCTGTAGAATTGCTACCCCTTAACCGATTGCCAAAACATTATCTTGGCACAGTTGCTTACGTCCGGGAGACAACCCCCTATGCGAAATTTCGTACAAATCCGTCCACGGGGGCTTCTCTACAAATGGGTGAAATATAACGAATAGGCCTATTTTTTACTGCAGGTTATATGTAATGTGCAGTCATTATAACCAGAGAAATCCGTGGTTAATAACAAAAATCACTATACAGTATTGACTAAACCAAAGACAGAACAAGAAGGCACTCAGAGAATGTAAACCTCCGCTAAGGCTGTGCAGAGCAGAGGTCTGTTCTCATTCGCAAAACAGTTTTAAGAATAGCGGCCTGTCGGGAATCACATTTGTTGTTTCATTCGACACGCCAATGTCTCTCTGTCCACACACCGCATTTGCTAAATATCTCTCAAATATTACGGCTCATCTACACTATTTTGAATTTTGAGGGAAGTAGGCCTAATCTTTAACACTGCGGGAGTGCGGGACGTGCCTACAAAAATTTGCTGAAATATATCAATCCGTTCCTGAGATATGGCCAAATTATGTAAATATGTCTCATATGTGAAGACAGAAAGATGGCGGCCGCCTCCACCTTGCTTTAATGGAAAATCATTTTCGACAGCATAGGTAAGCTTACTTTCGGCGCTTCAATATTTGGTTGTGATCAAATTATGTTAAATATCTTAATCCGTTCCCGGAATATCGTGAAAAATGCCATCATTTTGTAATATGTCACTGTCATAAATAATATTTTTAACACCAAAAGTATTACCGACTACACATCAAATGCAGTAAAGATATCTCAAACCGCGACGGAGTTATTACGATTTGAAAATTTTCAATATGGCGGTTTTGGCCTTTGGACTTTTGTCTTTGGCCTCTACAAAATTAACTGCTTAATACATGTGTGATCCTGAACAACTGCGCCAAATTTCAAGAAAATCGGACTTGTACTTTTGAGAAACACCGACAAACGAACGTAACGAACCAACAAACAAAGTAACAGATGTGATGATAATGCCGCTGTTGGCGAAAGTAAAAACTTAATGAATTTTTAATTACTGTGCAACTTGCAATGTAGACCTACATCTTAGTTCAATGTCACCATGACAATCTGTACAAAACAAGCGAACATTTTCCAACAGCCAACGTTGTTCGAACAACATGGTTGACGTCTGCCTCGGTGCAAATGACCAAACTTCGTCTTTCATATTTGACAACTTGGCAGCTGGTGATAATCACATACGTGATCATCAAACTTAGAATTTTAATTAGTTTTGTCAACAAGGCTTTTTAAGACAAGATCGTTGTTTTCTCGTTTTCCACTATTCAGAGTTGCAGACAGTAGGCCTAAGGAAACTTATTTTACAAGTGCAAAAAATGCTCCTATAGTGCCCTCACAAATGTCTTGGCACCGTTTGGCCTCAACTCACAAAAGCTGATGCCGCCACTAGTAAGCTACATGGTGGACAACTGTACTTCGTTACAGCTGTCGGATCAATAAAACGCCGACACCACAGATTCACAGAACACTCATATATAGTGAATGCAACATGACGATCGAGCGTCGTTCGTTGCTTGGCAACGATCGACGCTACAGCATCTGTAACTGACCATCGGCGATGATGCCATTGCCGTTAGATAATTGCAGTCTAATGCCCAAATTCCATCAGACATGTTTTCCCGTAGTTTCCACGTAGACGGGGAAGTTGCCAACTTGTTGCCAACTTACTACGGACTTGTTATGGATCTGCTACGGGGAGACTGGTCTAATGCATTTGGCCTTTAGACTGCAGGAAATATGATTCTTCTCCTCGACTCGCAGCTTGGCTTAGTGATTAAATTGACAATGAGTCCGAGAATACGTCCAGCTGCATAGCTCTGTTACTGTAGCATCTGCCTCAACACGCGCGTAGCCAGGATTTTTGTAAGGGGGGACACAACGATGGAGGGACCGAAGGTCCCGAGCGAGGCGCGGAGGCGCGAAGCGCCGAGGGGGTGAGGTATGGGGAGGGGCGCCGTAGCCCCTCCCAGTATGGGGGTCTGGGGGCATAGCCCCCAGAAAATTTTCGAAAAATCAACGTTGAAATTGCACATTTTCCTTTGGTTTTAGCAACGTCTGGCGTGTGACACCAGTTGCAAAGCAGTC